>ERZ791802.66-NODE-66-length-130256-cov-10.315819_pt1 | contig 130256 bp, 91 predicted proteins | sample MGYA00510308_ERZ791802 | MGnify/ENA primary metagenome ERZ791802 (study PRJEB30046, sample SAMN00792028) | human gut metagenome | study: EMG produced TPA metagenomics assembly of the A metagenome-wide association study of gut microbiota in type 2...
TAGCAAGGTTAAAAACGTTATGGGATTTTGAAAATAAAGCTATACATTTGTCATATGGAAAACTTAAAACAATATCATAATGACCATACACCTTATCTCATTCGCGTCACTACTTCATAAACAAGTCTCACTGCGCAGTTCACACGAAGCGATTTTGAGTGAACTTGAAAAATATTATACCGTAAAACTCGTCGACTATCAGGATATGGACAAGTTGACGAGTGATGATTTCAAAATTATTTTTATCGCTACCGGTGGAGTAGAAAGGCTGGTCATCCAACATTTCGAAAACCTCCCCCGCCCTGCCATTTTACTGGCAGATGGCATGCAAAACTCTCTTGCAGCCGCCCTGGAGATATCTACATGGCTTCGCGGAAGGGGAATGAAGAGCGAAATCCTTCATGGTGAACTGCCATCCATTATACAGCGTGTACATATACTTTATAATAATTTCCGGGCACAACGTTCCTTATTCGGCAAACGTATCGGAGTTATCGGCACTCCTTCATCCTGGCTGGTCGCCAGTAATGTTGACTATCTGCTGGCAAAACGCCGTTGGGGCATCGAATACATAGACATTCCACTGGAACGTATCTATGAACATTTTCAACAAATCACGGATGAACAGGTGGGTGCTTCCTGTGCCGCAGTCGCCTCGCAAGCTCTTGCTTGCCGAGAGGGAACTCCTGAAGATATTATCAAAGCGATGCGGCTCTACCGGGCTATCAAGAAAGTATGCGAAGAAGAGAAGCTGGAAGCACTGACACTAAGTTGTTTCAAACTGATTGAGCAAATTGACACTACCGGCTGTCTGGCATTGTCCTTGCTGAACGATGACGGAATAATGGCAGGCTGCGAAGGTGACCTTCAATCCATATTCACCCTGCTCGCCGTGAAGTCATTGACCGGAAAAGATGGATTCATGGCAAATCCTTCCATGATTAATACACGTACCAACGAACTTATTTTAGCACACTGTACCATCGGACTGAAACAAACGGAAAGGTATATTATCCGCAACCATTTCGAAACGGAAAAAGGAATTGCCATCCAGGGATTGCTCCCGACAGGAGACGTGACTATCATAAAGTGCGGCGGCGAATGTCTGGACGAGTACTACCTCTCTACCGGAACCCTATCCGAAAATACGAATTATATCAATATGTGCCGGACACAAGCCCGCATACGGATGAATACTCCGGCAGAATATTTCCTGAAGAATCCATTGGGCAATCATCACATTTTGATTCACGGAAATTTTGAAGATACATTGAATGAGTTCTTCCTGGCAAATGCCTGCAAACGAACCGAATAATATGCTGCGACATTTTTGTATTATTCTTAAGTATTATAGGGGAAATACAAAAATGTTGCAGAGTTAGTAATCAAGCAGTTAAGTCTGAAAACACCTTGTTTTTAAGATAAGTTCACAAAAAACAATAGGATGTTTTTGCTTTTTTCTGAAGAAAAACTGCACTTTCATCATATTATTCTAATTATCAACGAATTACCACTAATACCACCTATTATCTTCGCATCTAACTGGCAAATATCAAATTGCACTTGTGCAACTGGTCGGACAGACAAGTGTAACAACCAAGTTGCTCTTGTGTATCATTCCGGTTGCACTTGTGCAACCGGATAATTCAATTAGATGAATTGATCAATAGAACGGCAGAAAAGATTAATAGAATAGGAAGAAGTTATTAAATCTTCCTATTGTTTTTTTCAAATCAACCGCTCAGGCATACTGAATGTATTGATTTCATTAGCAACCAATGTTACTCCGGAATCTATACTATAATGATAATATCCTCCACTATCTAATTTTATACGAATCAGATGTCCCACACCTAAAGTTTGAGCAGGAACAACGGCACGAAATACTGTATCCGATACTTTTTTCATAATAATCCATTCTTCAGTATCAGCGTCTTTCAGCGTGGCGGTTTGCTTCAACAAATCCACGGTTACCGTACGTTTTGCCTTCATTTCGGCAGAAACGCCCACTTTATCCGAAGGCAAAATGACTTCTACCAATGCTAACTTATGGGCAAAAGTCAGGGTAATGGAAGTATCATCCGCAGTAGATGTGGTATGACTAGCCAAAAGAAGGTCGCTTTGGTCATAGGCATTTCCTACAGACTGGTCTTTTGCCACCTGATGTTCAAATGTAGTAGCTATGACAGAAGCCGAATAAGGATAATAGCTGTAAAAATTCACCGAACTTCCATCTATTGGGAAAGTGATTGCCTTCTCTGCGTCCCATTGATTGTCATGATAGACATACTTCAAATTTCCCTGCCCCTCTATCACATTCAGCCCACTACGATTGACTGCAAAAAGACCTAATTCATCATTTGCTACAAAAACCGTTTTATTGCCGGTAGTGGCAGTGCGGGTCAACGAAGAGATGCCTATATGAAAAGATACTTCTTTTCCTGCGTTGGATGTGCCAAGAGTATGTTCCATCTCAGCTTGTTCACAAGAGAATAAAAGCCCGGATGCCATTATTATTCCCGTCAGTATATTTTGTTTATTCATATTCGTTCGTATTTAAAAGATTACTATTTCAACTCTGTCATAGAAATTTCCGCTATATAGAAATCCAGGTTAGCCACACTATTATAGCCGAAACCTATATAGAAATCTGCCAATGCTTTATCTGTCGCTTCACAAGATTCATCCGCCGTATGCCCAAATGGATCCTTTACCATTTTGGAAAAATCGAAGTCCAATGTCTGTACTTGATAGGTATCTTTGAGATTCACTTGTCGAAATCCATTATAACCTCCAGAACCTGTCTTATCAGAAGCAACAAAGACAGCAGTATTTAAATCCGTACCATTTGCATTCTGGATAAAACACCTGAGATTCTTACCATCCGTTCCTTTTACTTTCAACGTGATTCTATATTTTGTCCTTTTCGCATTCTTCATACGATAGCCCATATAATAAGTAAACCACGAACCCTTGCCGATATAAGTAGTATGAATAACATTATGCCCTATTGTTTCATCTCTTTCTACGACAGATTTCAAAAGACTTTCGTCCGGAGTTGCATTATTTCTTGTATAGAACCACGTACCTTCTTCCATTTTACCTAACGGGTCGTTTAAGCCATACACCATTGTTCCCAACGGTAAATCTTCAATCAAGGTTCCGATTAAGTTTTCACTTCCGGCCACTTCATTATTACTGCCATTCCCCCAATCACCAATCGGTTCTTCATCGGTAACAACCTCTATTTTGTTAAGTCCCACCGTGACACTGCAAGTATATCGCATTCCCGGTTTCAGTTCACTCATCTCTTCAGTCAATCCCCACTGATATTCCCGATTCATCTTAGGTAATCTGATACTGGCAACATGGCTATCATCCATAACCGCAGGAAATACTTGGCCGGAAGCTCCATTGGCATCTTCTAAAGCCACCAAACTAATATCTTTTACCTCAGTAACCGCCTCAAACTGTCCCGATACTAAATTAAAATCCGCTTTTGTATTCATTCCGGCAACAGTGATAACCGATTCTTCCAAATATTGATCCGTGACACCATCTCCTGCAATCAACTTAAATACAACTTCCGACAATACAGGACGGAGTTCAAAAGTTACCCTATTATTATCCTTGCTTACCCCCTTACCATTGCCGGCATATAAAAAGCTAAAATTAGCAGCGGCTGTCTGATTGCCTACATTCAACGGATACCTGTTATCCCTCAAATCCTCTTTCCATGGATAGTAAGCAATAATATCCACTTTACTGCCATCTTGCGGATAATAAAGTACATCCTCTTTGACAGTCGGAGTAAAATAGCCCAATGGTTCCACAGTTGTCTGGTATTGTACATTCTGATAAGGTGCCACACACTCAGATGTATTCTCTTTCAGCATATACATACCGACAAACTTACCTGCTTTCCAGATTTCTCCTTCAGCATCCGGTTCAAAAGTATAAGCTTTACCGGACAATACAGCCGGAATCTGTTCCAACTGACTGTCTTCCGCATCACTATTTTCACATCCACAGAAAAAGGATGCAATAAACATTCCTGTAATTATATGGAATAACTTATTTTTCATATTGGTATTCATTTAAAAGTTTATCATTCATTGTCTATAAATCCACCGTCACAGATTTGCCGCACAACATACCTTGCGGCATGGCTACTGTCATCCGTTTACCGCCATAACTGACTGTGATTTCCTTACAATCCGGATTCATCGTCGCATCTGTAACAGACAATTTATCCTTATCTATCAATATTGCGCATGGAGCCGAAACAGACAATTCTCCGCGAGAAGTCTTCAATCCTGTTCCCTCTTTATAAAAGACCGCTTCTACCACTTCACCGTTATTATTTTCAACAGCCTGTACCAGCGTATCATTACGTAATACCTGAAAAGGCAACTTATCCATCGGCATTCCATCGCCGGCATACACTACATAACCATAAGTGTCATCCACCGGAGTCTGAGAATGGTCTATCCACAAGCGAAGGATATCCACCTGTCCGGGCAAGTCCTTTTTTCCTTTGTTGGAACCATTCCGTCCCACCCAGTCCGTTTTTTTAGTCTCATACACAAAAGAAGCATTCCGGGTATATTCGGGCAATATAGTATAAGAAAATTTACCTTTTTGCGACACCCACACAGGCTTGCCACCCACAAAAAATGACCATACTCCCTTTCCTACCGGTATTTGCTTACCATCCTGCATCGCCAATACATCACTTTCGTGCAATGTCTGGTCAATTGTCGTGCGAATCGTTCCTTCCATCTGCGGATTCAAGTTAGTGATGCCGGCTCCTAAAGCTATCATATAATCTCCCAACATGAAATAAGATTTGTAAGCCTTTACCCCATAAAGAACTTCATTTTTCCGGATATTATTTCCTTTATCATTCACACCTTCCTTTTCCGAAGCATTCATTTTCTCAAAAAGATACCCAGCAACAGCATTCTCTCCTCCATTCGTAGCCGCAGCGGCAAAATTATGCTTACTGCAATACCCACGCCAGTTAGTAACCGGTACCAGTTTGTCCATTCCTTCTCTTGCCGTAACTCCCGGTGTAGCGGTCACATCCCAGGCACCAATTACCTTTGCATACTCGTTCCCATTTCTCTGAAACAAAGTCATGCCATCCGTAGGATAGAAATTATAAGCATCAGCAAACCCGGAAGCACTTTCAAGACCATCACAGCGGACGGATGACATATTCACGAAAATGTGGTAACGTTCATTTTTCTTTATCAACTTATCATTATTAAAGAACCAGCGCGTCCCGCTATATAATCCGGCAGGATAACCATTCATATTAATATTCCGCTGTTCCGCTTCTTTCTTGAAACTGTTCAGTTCATTCTGCTGCCGGGCATCAAAAGAGTCCGACCAGTCTTTCAACAACTGTCTCGCTATACCCAAAGAACGGATATCCCTTTTATCGGGATTATATTGGGCAGTATTTCTATCTAAATACGGCAACGGATACCCTTTATAATAGAACCAGTTGCTACCCTCTATATAATTAAACAACGTTTCTACATTATCTTTGTCCAGTTTACTTTCCCAAAGAGTATTCTTTAGAGAAGTCAGCATGCCAAGGGCACTTAATGTACCGTCAATAGGATATCCCCAGATCAAGCACTGCATTCCGTGTCCCCAGCCGGCTCCGTCTGCCGTACAACCTTCCGTCCAAAAAGCCTCATCATAGACAGACTGTGCCGTACATCCGATTCCCCGTTTTGCCACTTCAGCCAGTAACTCAATCATCGGTACCGACTGATACATCACCGCTACCGGAAGCAATGACCGATATGCCAATGCGTTGCCACCTACCCACCATACATGCTGACGGAAACGCTCAATCTGCACTACATTCTTATCCGTTTCATCGTGTCGAAGCGGTTGTGTCCACGCCTGCAACCCCAATACTTTCAGCATATCACAAACATCCGCCAATTCCCGGTCTTTATTTTTTCCGGTTTCTACCTTATCCATTTGTTTCAAAAAACAAAAATAAGTATTAACCGCTGCTGTGGGAATGGCAAAACAGGAAGCATGAAAACGATGTACCCTATTACTGCGGCTCACCTCCAGATTACCATAATGAAGGATTGCTTTCTGACACTTTTTAAACACTTTCTTATCCAAAGAGTATCCCATACGGTCGGTACGGAACTCTTCCGCTACCTTCCAGATACGAAAGAACGCATCAGACAGAAGTTCTCCAATAGCTCCCTGGTCTTTACCCGCCATCACTTGTTGTTCTCTTTCTTCCAGGTCAGCGAAATGACCGTCATCCTGCCAGTTAGCGAGAATGTCCGACAATGGCATAACACGCTTCAACTCATGGCCGCGGTAAGGAGTGACAGCATAAAAATCACGAAAATGCTTTAGTCCTTTCTCCTTTTCCGCATCCAGTGAAGTCCGTTGCGCTTCTTCAAAATAACGGTGATAATTATCAAAAGCCAATTGCCTTTCCGCATTCTGTGCAGACACCGACGAAACGGCAAAAAGAGCGGCTACTACATATAAATACTTCAATCTCACCATAGTCCTCATCTTTCTTTAACTGTTATTTTTATCTCTCTTACCGCGCTTTCCACATTCCACATATTGGCATTACGCGCTACGAACGTCACGATATATTCACCCGGAGTCATATATTTATACGTGTATGAAGAAGCAGTCATATCTAATGATTTGATGGGCGTTCCTTCGTCAGGAGACACAGCCGAAGGATCCAGTTGTTTACTGATAGCCCATATTTCAGCCGGAAGTCCTGTATTATCCGCTGAAGGCTGAAACAGAAGCCTTGTCGCACTCGGATTATAATTCCCTGCCGGTTTCCCTTTCGGAAATACATAAGTAAAACCAAATTCTTTTTCAGGATTAGTCATCTTGATTTCCTGTCCTTCCACCGTTTTTGTCAGCGTCAAAGGCTCAATATCGAAACGGGGTTGGTATTCTTCTGAAGCCGGTGTTTCATACCGGAAAGCCAAATAGAACTTTTTATCCATATAACCGGATAAATCCCCATTATCAGTAACAGTTTCAGTAGTTACATTCGGGCATGTAGGGACTCTCCATCCACCTTCTCCGGAAAGTTCTGTCCAGGTAGCTTCCTCAATACCTTCAGCAGTGCAAAGTCCTTTAAAATCTTCCGATACATAAATATGCATATTGGCACGATTCTGATAAGAGGGTTTTGTATATACTTGCTTCATCGTGTACGACAAATTCATAGACTCCACATCCACCTTCAAGCGATCCTTATTGGCATATTTGCAACCGTCTTCACCCGAATAGAACACGATATAATCAGGATTTCCATCAAAATCAAATGTCACTTCATCCCCTACATATATCTCTTGTTGTTCATTGCGGAGATTCACATCAAAATCAATTCCATCTACAGTATCAGCATCACAAGAGGCTAATAAACCACCTGCAAGCAATAACCACACATATATATTTATCTTTTTCATAATGTTACTTTTAAGAATTACCAGTTTTCATTTTGTCCACACGTCGGGTTCGTGTTCAATTCAGCTTGGGGAATAGGAAGATACAAATGTTTCTCTTCCAGATTAATAGCCGGAACAGCTTTTACATTTGTCAAATCATACCCTATCCTGCTTCCATTTTCATCAGTTGCCTGTTCTTTCAGCAACCGTATCCGGCTAAAGAAATAATCTTTCCCATACCGGCGCAATTCCATATGGCGCGGCACTTCAAAGCATAATTCCCGTGCACGCTCTTCGCGCACAAACTCCCGAAAATCTTCTACTCCGCTAAAGTCACTTAAAGAAACCAAAGTCGCTCCGGCACGTCCACGCACGTCATTCACTGCATCGACTGCTTCCTGGGTAGGCCCGCCATTTACTTCATTGGCACATTCAGCTATCATAAGCAATACGTCGGCATAACGCATTACCGGAAAATTAATAGAAGAGTTATTACGTGCCCACGGGCGTACCGGATCATATTCCGCTCTCCATTTACCCGGATTTCCATCTTCCTTTTTAGCTTTTTCCGCATCAGTAAAAGGAGTCTTTACGGCTTTATTGTCTTTCGTCTGATAAGTATAATCTCCAAAATTCCACCATTTACGTGCATCTTCTTCTTCATACATCTTAAAAAGGATACGTGTCCCATCATACCAGGCATATGCAAAAGGGGTGTCAGGATCAGTCTGAAGTCCCTGGCTGATGCCGAGATACAATCCCACTTTACCGCTTTCGTTTGTTTTATCCAGCCCATTTCCATAGAATTCCACCTCAAACATACTCTCCCGGTGAGTCAAATCGTACTTATTGGAACACATATTTATAAACATGGCACGATATCCGTTCACACCATCCGTTTCGGGATAGAGTTCATGAAGCCTGCTCTTTTTTACCTCACGTGCCCATTTCAATGCTTCTCCCCATGTATCCGCTTCTACCGGATAACCGGCTTCCCACATATATGCACGAGCTAACAATGCCTGTACCGTTGTCTTTGAAATACGTCCCGAAGCATTCAGTTCATCCGCCGGACGACATGCCTGTTCCGCATCCAGTAAATCCTGAATAATTTGTTTATATATTGCAGATTGCGGAGATTTTTTCAGTTGTTGCTGAGAAAGGTCACGCACCACTTCCAAACGTAAAGGTACTTCACCCCAGAACGCTACCAAATTCATATAATAGAGAGCGCGCAACGCTTTCGCCTCTCCGATAAACATCGCTTTCTTCTGTTTGCCGCCGCACTCTTCTTCGGTACGGGATTCAATCGCGGGAATGTAGTCATTCGCCCGGTTGATGCCCTCGTATAAATCCTTCCATGTAGTCTCGATGCTGGCATCCGTATTATTGTAATTATAAGTGGAAACCTGGACATTGTCTATTCCATACGAACGATTATAGACGCATATATCAGTACCAGCATCCAAGTCAGCCCACAGGTTCTGTCCGTAAGTTCCCACTGCCCCCAATTTGTCATAAACTCCTGTAAGCCCTGCCATACACGTTGTTTCGTCATGATAGAGGTTGTTCTCATCCAAGCTTCCATACACCTCTGTATCCAGAAAATTGCAAGACGAGAAAGCTAAAGCTGTTATTGCTGTATATATTATTTTTTTCATGATATTCTCCTGTTTATAACTAGTTATAATCCTAATTTCACACCAAAAGTATATGAAGTCGTTTTGGGATAAGCCGAATAATCGAATCCGCGTGTCAATGCAGAGTTGCGGGTAGAGACTTCCGGGTCATAACCGGTATATTTCGTCCATGTCCACAAGTTCTGTCCGCTCACGTAGAGTCGTAAAGAAGAGATTCCCAAACGTTTAATCAATTTTACGGGGAAATTATATCCCAGTTGCACATTCTTCAAACGAAGGAATGAAGCATCTTCCACCACTCTGCTTGTATTGATATTACCGATATCCCCTTTCACCCGGCACAGATAGTTCGTATAATTACCCTCCGTATAGGTACCGTCGCCATTATCAATACGTGGTGTCCAATGGTCTTTTGCCGACGCCAACAGGTTTGAATTTCTGGACGTCATGTTTTCCAACTTATAACGGTTGTAGTTAATCACATCATTACCATACGACCATTGGAAGAAAACACTTAAGTCGAAACCCTTATATTCAAAGTTATTAGTAAAACCACCGATATGCACCGGGAGTCCGTGTCCGATCACCGTCTGATCTTCCGGTGTCACCTTTCCGTCTCCGTTCACATCACGCAACTTCATGTCACCCGGCTGAATATTATTACGATCCTTCGTATTGTTAGGAATACCATCTTTCAACACGAACACTCCCGGAGATACCTCATTGAAGTCCGAATATTGATAAACCCCGTCATACACATACCCATACATTTCTGAAATCGGATGGCCGACACGGGCAATATAAAGATTCTGAATGGTAGGATATTGAATGTTGGATACCCAAAAATCCTGATCACCGGAAAGTCCTGTTATCTTACTCTTATTGAAAGAGATGTTGAAACCTGTCGTCCATTTGAAACGTCCCTTTCCGCCAACGAAGTTTACGGTATTGAAAGCAAATTCCAACCCGCGGTTGCGAATACTGCCAATATTCTGCTGCACCTTGTTGAAGCCCAGCGATAAAGGAACTTCCGCATCCAACAAGAGGTCTTTGGTTTCTTTATTATAAATATCTACCTGACCGGTAATTCGATTATTAAGGAATCCGAAGTCCAATCCGATATTCGTTTGATAAGTAGTCTCCCACTTCATGTTCTTATTAGCCATTTGCGAAATATAAATGGCGGGATTGTCTATGTTATTGCCAAAAGCATAATTCTGATCTCCCAGAAACAACAATTGGGACGGATAGTTCTTATACGTATTACAGTTACCGGTAGCTCCCCAGCCCGCTCTCAGTTTCAGGTTCGACAACCAGGTACGGGTTCCTTTCATAAACCTCTCTTCCGAAATACGCCATCCGAAAGAACCGGAAGGAAAGTATCCCCATTTGTGATAAGGGAAACGGGAAGTTCCGTCGGCACGCACGGTCGCCGTCAATAAATAACGCGATTTCCAGTCATAATTGAAACGGGCGAAATAAGAAGCAATCCGGTCATCGAAATTTGTAGAAGTCAATTTATCCGGCGTACCGTTAGATATTCCCCAGAAACCAAGCGCGTCCCACGGTACCATAGAAGAACTGGCACCCAGCACTGATACGTTTTTGCTATTCAAAGAACCACCCAACATCGCCGATATATTATGTCCTTTTACTTTTCTACGATAAGTCAATGTATATTCGTTCGACCATCCCGTCCACTCTTTATAAGAAAAGTTTCCATTCGAGTGTTTGGCGGAATATTTAGGATCTCCCCAGTAAGTATCCGCATTATTATAGGCCTCGCTGCGATCCGTACGCCAGTTGTAGGCAAAAGTAGCCCTAAACACCAGATTTTTGGCAATATCCCAATTCAGATAAGCATTCATGCTCAATTGCCGGCTTAATGTCTTCGAATACATATTCTCAATCGTTTTCACCGGATTATAAGGATAGTTCGGGTCTTGTTGCATCAAATCGTCCTGCACTTTATCCGGATCGGTATAATATACCGGTTGATAGGCCAATACCTGATAAAGAAAATATTGTGTGGCTCCACCTCCGCCTTGTGAAGGGGCTGACCCCTTGGAAGTATTATTTGAAAAATTAAAAGTAAGCCCCGCTTTCACTTTCTTTGAAATCTGCTGGTCGAGTGTAGCACGAGCTTTCAGGCTCTCATAAGATGAGTTGACAATAATTCCCTGTTGATTATAATAAGAGATACTCGAACTATACTTGGTACTTTTGGTACCGCCGCTCAAAGCAATGTGATGATTGGTCATCGGTGCGGAACGGAACACTTTATCCTGCCAGTTGATGGAAGGAATATTTGCGTAATCTTCCAACACCCGGTTACGTCCCAAAGCTTCATCATACCGATAAAAAGTTCTTGCCATCTCCGAAGCAGTCTGCGCTTCTTCCTGAAAAGCTACATAATCCTGTCCTTCCAGCAACTTCAAGAATTTCGGTTTAGCCTGATAGGTGATATATCCGTCGTATGTGACACGCGGCGCACTTTCCATACCACGTTTGGTAGTGATAATAATAACGCCATTAGCACCACGAGCACCATAAATAGCTGTCGCGGACGCATCCTTCAAGACGTCGATAGATTCAATATCATTCGGATTCATTGCAGCCGGATTGGCATCTTCCGTAGCAAAACCGTCAATCACATACAAAGGACTGCCATCCGACGTTTCGGAAATACTATTACTACCACGAATGACAATATTAGCCTGCGAACCGGGTTGTCCGTCACCTGTGACTACCTGTACTCCGGCAATACGGCCTCCCAAAGCCTGGTCAAAAGAAAGCACCTGGCTCTTGTTCAGATCCCCCATATCAACTTTGGCTACCGAACCGGTCAAATCACTTTTCTTCACTGTCGCATACCCTACGGCAACGACCTCATCCAATTGTACTCCGTCTTCTTTCATCACCACAGTCAGCGTTTTCTTGTTTCCGACAGTCACTTCTTTTGTAGCATATCCGATAAAAGAGAACACCAGTACGGAAGATTGTTTAGGGACAGATACCTTGAAATTTCCGTTCAGGTCTGTTATCGTTCCCGTTTTTCCTCCTTTTACAGTCACATTAGCCCCGATAATGGGTTCGTTCGATTCGTCCATCACCTTTCCACTGACAGAAATCTGTGCAAAAGAGAAGGCAAAGGAACAAAGCGCCAATAATAATAAACTGACACGTTTCATACTTTGTCGATTTTTCATAATACGATTGTTCTAATTAATGCAAATTCGTTTTTTTATTTCAATTGTTATCCCGAAAACCAATCTATCTACCTATATCCTTTTTACGTTTTAATGCTTCCAAAAAATAATAATCCGCATAATTCAACGGAACGTCAATCTCCACTCCATGAGGAATACTTCCTACCGAATGTTTCAGAATAAAATATCCGTTCGTTCCAATCTCTGCCCGATAACCGGATGTACTCAGGCTTTCCATGATTTTATCCGCCGTTCCTTTATACTTCATATCCGGCACATAACCGCTCAGTTCGTACAAAGCGGAAGCTGTAATGGCAGCCGCCGATACATCCCGTGGTTCATTGGGAATATTCAAGGCATCATAATCCCAATAAGGAATCAAATCGGAAGGAAGTTTCTGATTCGTAAAGATGAAATTGTATATATTGCATGCTTGCGTCAGATAAGCAGGATTGCGGGTATAGCGGTAACACATCGTATATCCGTAAAGCGCCCATGCCTGTCCTCTTGCCCAGGAAGATTCATCGGCATATCCCTGTGCCGTCTGTTTTTTGCGCACCTCTCCGGTTTGCGGGTCATAATCTACTACATGATAGCAACTGTTATTGATTCGGAAATGATTTTTCAATGTCTGGTCAGCATGGCTGACAGCCATATTATAATAGGTGGAATCTCCGGAAAGACATGTCGCTTCGAACAGTAATTCCAAATTCATCATGTTATCAATAATCACAGGACATTTCCATCCCCTTTCCGCCTGCCAGCTATTGTTCACATCCCACGACTGAATCACTCCTGCATTCGGACGAAAACGGGTTGATAACGATTTCGCTGTCCGGACAATGACTGAACGATAGTCTTTATTTCCCAAGCGCATCCCATTCAAAAAACTGCATCCCGCCATAAAGCCCACATCATGATGCCAGGTGAGGTATTGCACCGAATCGAGCGCTTCCGTATATTTCACAGCCAGTGTTTCCCATTTTTTATCTTGTGTAAGATGATATAAATACCACATACTTCCCGGAAAAAATCCGCTCGTCCAGTCCCGATACGGAACGTAAACTGTTTTTCCGTCCTTATCCAACGTACGCGGATTCAAGACTTGCCCGCTTTTCTCAATCTGATTGGTCATCAGCGAGTATTGTTCAACGGCATTATTCACATTATCCGAAATAAGATCACCGGTTGCAGGCACTTTCGATTTACATCCAACAAAGAACAAAACCGATATTCCTGCCAAAGTCAAGAAAGAGTTTCTCATATATTATAATGCTAATTTTGTTATTCATACCGCAAAGATAGCGGCTGTCCGGGAAGAGAACCGAAACCTGAATCCATAAAAAATACATCATGAGTCTATATACCCTCTCAAAATAAAATAGAGACTCTAAGCGTAGTTATTTTAGACTCAGAGCACACCTCTTATCTGCCACAAATCCATTACGGAAAGAGCACATTTGAACAAAAAGACTTATATTTGCAGCCAACCAACAATCTATTATAAAATGAATTCCGGCAAATTTCTATTTTATATGTATATCTTCCTGCTGTCCGCCCTGAAGTGTACAGCCCAGGAAATATCTTTCAACCACCTGACTACGAATGACGGCCTTTCCAACAATTCGGTCATGGCTATCTATCAGGATGAAAAAGGATTTATGTGGTTTGGTACCCGAAATGGTATTAATCTTTATAACGGCAACAGATTCATCACCTACAAGTTTAGCAAGAATAATTCCAATAGTCTGATAGACAACAAGGTATTACACATCACCGGTAATGGGAAAGACGAGATTTATATCATAACCGCCCAAGGTATTTCTGCATTTAACACCGCCCAAAATCAATTCAGGACGTTATTGCAGGGTACAACGGGAACTATGCACTACCATAAGCAATTGTATATCTCACAAAAAAACAAAATCTATCGATATGAGAACAATCGCTTTGTGCCTTTTTATGAATTGAAGGACTTCTCTTCCATCAATATCAGTGCCTTATATATAGAGGACGAATATATTTGGATGGGAACAGAGGAACACGGACTGTTCCGGCTCAATAAAAAGCATGAACTCGTTCATCTCCTTCCACAAGGGAATATTAGCAATATCTTCAAGGATTCTACAGGAAAAGTATGGATAGGTACTTGGGAACAGGGAGTTTATCTCATCAACGGCACCTCAATCTCCAATTTCAAGCACAGCGAGAATGACCCTGCAAGTATCAGTTCTAATTTCGCGAGGAACTTCTGCGAGGACAAGGAAGGGAATATATGGATAGGCACCTTTAACGGTTTAAATAAGTTCAATGCTTCCTACAAGACCTTTACCCGCTACCAAAAACAAGAGACGGACAAAAGTCTGACCAATTCGTCCATCTGGAGCCTTCTATGCGACAGGCAAGGGACGATCTGGGCAGGAACCTATTTCGGGGGAGTCAACTATTTTAACCCCAAAAGCCAGATATACCGGCACTTCCAAGCTGCAAAAGCGGAAAATAACGGCCTTAGTGCTTCCATAGTAGGATGCATAACGGAAGATAGCCTGCACAATGTATGGATAGGTACCGAAGGTGGGGGAATCACTAAATATAATCCTCAAACAAATACGTTTCAATGGTACAAGCACAGTAACAATCCCAATAGTCTTTCACATAATAATGTAAAAACCATCTATTACGATCATCCCAACAATATCTTATGGATAGGTACCCACATGGGAGGATTAAACAAGTTGGATCTTCGCAGTAACAAATTCACCCGTTATCATACAAATAGCGACAAGGGTTCTCTCCCTTCAAATATTATCCGGGAAATTGTTCCTTACAAAGACAATCTTCTTCTTGCCACTCACAAAGGAGTCTGCCTGTTTAATCCCCAAACTGAAAAAACGGTTCTTTTATTTCAGGATAGTCCTATTAGCGGTACCGTATCAGTTCATGTAGATTATCAGGGAACAGTCTGGATCAGCGGAAACGGGGAAGGTGTCTATGCTTATCGGGACGATACTCAAAAAATAGAAAACTATAAACATAACCATGCGTTAGAACATAGTATCAGCAGCAATCATATCGGACGTATCTACGAAGACAGCCAAAAAAGATTATGGTTCTGTACTTCCGAAAGCGGTGTCGATTTATATAAGCATGAAACAAACGACTTCGAAAACTTCGATGAACAAAAGAATGGCTTGGGAAGCAACTGTGTATATGATGTATGTGAGCTTTCTCCGAATAAGATTTTATTCACTACCGATATCGGATTCTCTATTCTGGACTACCCCAGCCGTAAATTCACAAACTATTCGAAAGAGAACGGACTTCCCTTATCTGCCATTAATGAACGTTCTGTTTTTAAAGCATCCAATGGAGACATCTATATTGGGGGAACGGACGGCATGATTTCTTTTCGGGAAGAACATATCAACTATGTTCCCCAAAGCTATCAAATCTATCCATTCAGTTTGTCCGTCAACGGGCAAGCCGTTCAAGTCAATGATGACAACGGAATTCTGCAACACTCCCTTACCGACACCCCTCAAATCACATTAAAGGCCGACCAGTCCATGTTCAGTATCGAATATGCCATATCCAATTATATTCCTTCCAACAGAGACGACCTTGAATACTTTCTGGAAGGTTTCTCCAAAAACTGGACCCGTCTGTACGGACAACAGCACACTATCACCTATACCAACCTGAATCCGGGAAAATACACATTAATGGTACGTGCCGGAAACAATCATCTCATTCCCGAAAGTCATCTCGACATTAAAATATTGCCGCCATTCTACCGCACTGTATGGGCTTACTTACTTTATACGCTCTGCATCGGCACCATCCTCTATTTCATCGTCCGCACTTATAAGAATCGTATCAAGCTTCAGGAATCTTTGAGATACGAACAAAAACATGCGGAAGATATCGAACAGCTCAACCAGACAAAACTCCGTTTCTTTACAAATATCTCTCATGAGTTCCGCACTCCATTAACACTTATCATCGGTCAGATGGAAATGCTGTTACAGGCACGTACCTTCGCGCCTTCCATTTACAACCGGATTCTGGGTGTATATAAAAACTGCCTGCAAATGCGTGAGCTTATTACCGAGTTGCTCGACTTCCGCAAACAGGAGCAAGGATATATGACAATCAAAGTGAGCGAACACAATCTGGTAGACTTTGTATACGAAAGCTATCTGTTGTTTCAGGAATATGCCGCGCAACGGCAGATCACATTCAGATTCAACAAGGCACAGGACGTGATTCCGGTCTGGTATGACAAAAAGCAACTCCAAAAGGTGATGAACAACTTGATATCCAATGCATTCAAGCATACCAAAGAGGGAGGGAAAATCACTGTTTCCGTACGTAAAGGCAACAAGGAAGTAGTGATTGAAGTTACCGACAACGGTTCCGGTATCGCTCAGAAAGACCTGAACAAGATTTTCGACCGTTTTTATCAGACCGAACAATCAACTTCCTCATCTTATATGGGAACGGGAATCGGATTGGCACTAACCAAAGGTATTATCGAACTGCATCACGGAAGTATAGAAGTATATAGCGAACCGGGCGAGGGTGCGACCTTCAGCGTACATCTCAAAACGGGCAAGGAACATTTTACACCTGAACAAATCTGCGAATCCGGAGAAGACTCCCCCATTGAAGGGAACCTGCTTCCGGACTTCGCCCAAAATCTTCTGACTGAACAAGCAGCTTTAAACTCCGACTCCTATGCCGAGAAAAAACAGGATATAAAAATTGTCATAGTGGAAGACAACGAATCTCTCCGGGAAATGCTCGCCGGCATATTCGCCCCATTCTACCAGGTATTCACCGCTTGCGACGGAAAAGAAGGATGGGAGAAAGTGCAATCGGAGCATCCTCATCTTATATTAAGCGATGTGGTAATGCCCAAAATGTCGGGAACCGACTTATGCAAGCTAGTCAAGGAGAATTTAGAAACCTGCCACATTCCGGTGGTACTCCTCACGGCAAGAACGTCTATCGAACATAGTATGGAAGGGCTGCGCCTGGGTGCTGACGACTACATAACCAAGCCGTTCAACGTCAACATTCTATTATCCCGTTGCAACAATCTGATTAACAACCGGATCATGTTACAGGAAAAATTCAGTAAGTACCCGCAGGAAACCCCGCAAATTACAGCTACCAATCCGATGGACAAGGAGTTTATAGACAAAGCCATGAGAATTATAGACCAGCATATAGACAACATGGAATTCAATGTAGATATGCTTGCCCGTGAAATAGGTATCGCACGAAGCAAACTATTCACCAAGCTGAAAGATATCACCGGGAAAACTCCGTATGACTTCATTGTAACCATCCGCTTAAAACGGGCGGCAATCTTGTTGAAAGAGCATCCGGAACTGAACATATCGGAAATATCCGACAAACTGGGTTTTTCGTCTCCACGACAGTTCAGCAAGAGTTTCAAAGAAAAATATCAGGTAGTGCCACAGGCATATCGAAAAGGAGAAAGTGACGAAAAGGCGATTTAAGACAGTTTTTGGATTCAGGAAACACTTATTTGGGACTTTTGTAGCACTTTCTTTAGAAGAAAAGTCGCTTTCTTTGCTTCCGAAAACGAATTAAAAAATTAAAGCAATGGCTATGAAAACTTATTATCCGACTCTTTTATCCCTAATCTTTGTATTATATGCGGTGCATACTCATGCTCAAAAAATAGAAAACTTACCGGTCATGAAACAACAATCACAGAATGAATTGTTTCATCGATTGGACAAAGCTCCCCGCACTCCGGCTTTTGAATGTGAAGGATATTGGAGTTGGGGAAGCTCCGTTGTCAAAGGTGAAGACGGAAAATATCATATGTTTGTCTCCCGCTTCCCCAAGTCGCTGCCTTTCCATCCGGGATGGATGATTGCCTCAGAGATTGTGCATGCCGTATCTGATATGCCCGAAGGCCCTTACCAATTCAGCGACATTGCCCTGCCGGCACGTGGTGCACAATACTGGGACGGACGTTCCACCCACAATCCGCGTATCCTGAAGTACAAGGACAAATATTACCTTATATATATGGGTTCTACCCACCCATTCGGTGAACCGACTTATGATGAACTGACATTAAGCAGCCCATGGTGCATCGTCGGACGTGTCAATAAACGCATCGGATTGGCTGTCGCAGATTCTCCTTACGGTCCCTGGAAACGTTTCGACGAACCGATATTAAAAACAAAAGCCAATACTTTCTATAGCTATTTAGCATCCAACCCTTCTCCTGTTATTCAAGAAGACGGCTCGGTGATGATGATTTTCAAAGGAAGGGCTCATACTGAAAACGGCAAATACTCGGACATGGCATTAGGAATCGCTTATGCTCCCAATATTGAAGGTCCTTACACGGTATTGAACAATGATCAGCCCATTTTCCAAGTGGATGGTCAGGGAGAAGCAGAAGATCCGTTTTTATGGAAAGACTCTAAAGGGTATCATGCCATCTTTAAAGATCACGTAGCCAAATATACGGGCGAAAGAGGTGGCGGAGTCATGGCTCACTCGACCGACGGCGTCCATTGGACCGTAGATAAAGATCCAAAGGCTTACTCACGCACCGTAGAATGGGAAGATGGAAAAGTGGAAATGCAGGGACAGTTGGAACGCCCGTTCCTTCTCTTTGAAAATGGAAAAGCTACGCATGCTTTCTTTGCCACAATGGATGGCCCCGGCGGATTTGAGAATGCTACAAAATCATGGAATATGGTGATTCCTTTGAAGTAACGGATAAAAATGCCTTTTTAGTACGAATATTGCAAATAAACCCTCAATGAAAAATCAGCTATTATTATTTCTTCTTATCATGTGCTGTACAGCTCATGCACAAAAGCCCTTCAATGATTCGATAGCACTGATCAAAAGAAATTATATAAATGCAACTCTTGGTGAAGATGAAGGGAAGAGAACTCTTCTCAAACAACTTGCAGCGATTCCTCAGGAGCAAGAAGTCTCCGATCAGAATGTAATTGAGTTACAACAGTTATATCCTATATCTTCCAAAGAAATCAAGTATCTCACAAATACTCTTTGTGCGGACGGTTCATGGAAAGACATCAATTACAAAGACAGCAAACGTTCCGGCTGGGAACCCAAAATACATGCAGAACGAATTTTGAAGCTTGCCAAATACTATTATCAAAAGCAACAACAACTGAAACCCGTTCAAATATCCCGACTGACCAACACAATCCACCAAGCGATGAATTTCTGGTTCAAGCATGAGTTGATATGTCCCAATTGGTGGTATAACCAAATCGGCATACCCCGTACACTCGGGCCGGCTTTCCTGTTATTCGAACAGGAAATGAGCGAAGAAGAAAAACAGGCAACCGTCAAAGTCATGATGAACTCTGCCTTCGGCATGACAGGGCAAAATAAGGTCTGGCTGGCAGGTAATGTACTAATCAGGGCTTTATTAGAGAACGACTGGGAATTGACTAAAGATGCACGTGAGGTCATTACTTCCGAAATAACCCTCGGACAAAAGGAAGGAATCAAAGCGGACTGGAGCTTCCACCAACATGGCCCGCAACAGCAATTCGGAAATTACGGACTGTCTTTTCTTTGCAATATGAGTTTTTACTCGGAACTATTTGCCGGAACTTCTCTTGCCTTTTCTAAAGAACAGCAGAAAATTCTCACTTCTCTCCTACTCGAAGGTTATCAATGGATTATTTGGAGAGGATATTGGGACGTAAACGGACTGAACCGACAACTATTCCGAAATGCGGATGTCGACAAAGGATTCAGGCTGCTTTTTGCTGCATATTCTTTAATGAAAAGCAGCGAACCGGAAGTGGCAGGTAAAATACAAGAAGTGATTGACCGAAATTCCACTTCTTCACAAGTTCCCAATACATTCACCGGGAACAAGCATTTCCGCGAATCTGATTATACAATCCACCGTACTCCTGCCTGGATGGCTTCCGTACGCATGGCTTCCGAACGAGTGATTGGCACGGAACTGGTGAACGAAGATAACCTGAAAGGATATTACATGGCAGATGGAGCACTATATACTTATGTACGCGGAGATGAATACCATAACATTTTTCCTTTCTGGGAGTGGAGAAGGATTCCGGGAATTACCACTTATGAAAGCAATGCTCCTATTCCTAATCCCAATAAAACTGATTCACGGAATCACAGTTCTTGCGTTAGCGGAGTTACTTATCAGCATACAGGCATCACTGCCATGCAACTGAAACGCAATAAACTAGAGGCGAACAAGACATGGGTATTTACAGATGATTATGTGCTATGCATGGGCAGCAACATTCATGCAGACAGCACAGCTACTATTATGACATCTATCGACCAGCGATTCAGTAAAGACAAAGTATGGTCAGAAGATAATAAACGTTTCTTCCATGACAACACAGGGTATATCATATTACAGGCAGACACTTGCATAGCTGTCACCGAGAATAAAGAAGGACAATGGAAAGACTTCATGGGAATGTACAAACCCGAAATGCTAAAAAACAAACTATTCTCCATTTATTTGAAACACCGCAAAGATATGCCTGCGTCTTATATATATCTGACACTTCCTGCCACCACACAACAGAAAGTCAGCAAATTCGACAGTAGCCCTATCCATATTCTCCGTAATGACAAGGAAGCGCAAGCGGTTGTCATCAAAGATTTATGTTACGTAAGCGTTTACCATCCTACCCAAATATTAATAGAAAGTCAGAATCCGATAGTTATATCAGAACCGGGAACGTATATTATTCATGTAAAAGAGGGAAAGTTCGTAGCTGCCAAGCCTTTCGATATCAAAAAATAGCATCTGATTTATTTTGAGGATTCAAATAATAGAAGTACCTTTGTTCTAGATTATTAATTCATATAAATGCTATGGCTCGACCAATTAAAGAAACTCCGGTTTTAACTGGAAAAGATGCTAAACGCTTTGCAGAGAAAATGGCAAATCTCAAACCTGAAAGTAAGGAAGAGAAAGAAGCTGCAAAGAAAGTTTACGAGAAATTCAAAGCCATTGCTTCATTTACATTGTAACAATGGCTATTGAAAATTATGATTTTATACCGTTAAAGGTAGATACTAAAATAAAACCGTTTAAGTGCAAGGATAGTGACTTAAACGGTTTTTTGTTTGATGACGCACAAAAGTACTTGACAGAGCTAATGGCTGTAACTTATCTACTTGAAGATTTACCACAAAGTAAAACTGTTGCCTATTTTAGTTTACTGAATGATAAGATAACTTTTGATCCGGAACAACGTTCTATTTGGAATAAATTAAGCCGACGTGTGGCCAATCCTAAACGGAGAAAACATTATCCTGCTGTTAAAATAGGTAGATTAGCTATATCAGAAGAATTTGCCAGTCAAGGGCTTGGCAGAGATATTATACGACTGATAAAATTCATGTTTACGCATGATAATCGTACAGGATGTCGCTTTATAACCGTAGATGCTTACCAGAATGCAGTAGGATTTTATCAAAGATGCGGATTTGACTTCATTTCAGAGAAAGACCAAAATGATGTCACCCGTTCCATGTTTTATGATTTGAAGCGTTTTCAAGATGAATAAAACATGTAAAATATGAACACTAAGAAAAGGGTATCAAAAGCCGGATTCTCTTAGAATCCTGAGCTTTTGATACCCTTATTAATTTCCAAACAATCCGGACAGGTCTTTTTAAAACCAACTTATCGTCCGTCTAACCAATTAACCAATTCTATTAAAAATCAGATTACACGACTTTTGTCACACTCTTTCCGCAATCTTTTCCAGTCGGCAGAGCAATCGTAGCAGAAGTGTTTCCTATTTCCACTTTCATTTCCTTGAGTTGCGTATTCATCGTCGGGTCTGTCACAGAGATTTTGTAGCCTTTTCCCTCTTTCTCGACAAGCAACACACAAGGAGCGGACACTTTCACCGGAATCCCCTGCCATTTCAGCGTTTCACCGGCAGAATAGAACACAGCTTCCAACACTTTCTTATCAGTGGACTGGACAGCTTGCACCAATGTGTCATTCCTGAGAACTGCAAACGGATTTTTCTTTGCCGGAAGTCCTTTGCCGGCATATACAGCATAACCATACGTGCCATCCTTGACTTCCCGACCATGATCCACCCACACACGGAATATGTCAGCCGTTTCCGGAAGATTCTTTTTACCCTTGTTCGATAAGTTTCTCTTCAACCATTCGTTGGGACGGGTTTCGCAGCAAAAGAAAACTTTCGATGTAAACTCCGGCAGAGGCATATAAGCAAATCCGCCTTCCTGCATTACCCACAATGACTTGCCCTTATCAATCAACGGATTGACACCGGACGTCGGTTCAAGCTGCTTCTTCCCATCATACAACGTGACTTTCCCCTGATGCGCAGTCTGCTCCATAGTAGTACGTATCGTACCTTCCTGTTCCGGCTCCAGGTTGGTGACACCGGCTCCAAGAGCAATCATATAATCGCCCAGCATGAAATACGACTTATACGCTTTTACACCGAAAGCCACCGGATTGATGATTTTCACCTCTTTCTTTTCTCTGGTCATAGCGTCTACTTTCTCAAAGATAAAGCCTGCTACTGCATTTTGTCCGCCATAAGTCGCCCCACCGGCAAAGTTGTGCTTACTGGTAAATCCTCTCCAGTTGGTGAACGGTTTCAGCCTTTCCTGACCTTCGCGGGCAGTGATTCCGGGCAACGCTGTCAAGTCCATAGCTCCAATCACTTTCCGGTATTCATCACCGTTACGCTGGAAATAAGTAAGCCCGTCATTCGTATAGATATTATATTCGTCCGCAAAGTTGTTGGCACTTTCCAAACCGTCGCAACGGTTGGAAGCCATATTCACCATCATATAATAATCAGCGTTACGCTTAATCAAGTCATCGTTATTATAGAACCAGCGCGTACCATTATAATGTCCTCCCGGATAACCGTCCATACGGATATTGTCTTTTTCCACTTCCGTGATAAGCTGCTTCAATTCGCGGACTTCATCCTCCGTGAAAGATTTCGGCCAACGTTCTACCGAAGCTTTCATCATTTGATGATAAGGAATATGAGCCGGCTTTCCTTCATAATATACCATTGAATAACGATCCAGGCACGGTGGAATGAATCCTTTATAATAGTAGAACGTGCTGCCACGATAAAAATTAAGCAATGCGTCTACATTCTCACGGGTCAGAGTTTCTGCCCAGGGAGTTCCACGTAGTGTCCACAACAGATTCTGTGCACTCTGCGCTCCATGAATCGGATAGCCCCATACGAGACACTGCATACCATGTCCCCAACCGGCTCCATCAGCGGTGAAACCTTCATTCCAGAAAGCTTCTTCATAAGTAGGCTGCGACACACTGCTCAAACTGCCTTTCGCCACTGCCGCCACTACATCTACCATCGGAATGGAATCCAGCATGGCAGCCGTCTCCAGCAACGGGCGATAAGCCAGTGCATTTCCGCCCACCCATGACACATGATGGCGGAATCTCTCCACACTTACAATATTCTTTTCCGTATCATCATTACGTTTGGGTTGTGTCCACGATTGAAAAGCCAGTTTCTTCAGCATTTCACAGGCAGAAGTGCGCAGTTTCATCGTATCCCCCGGCATATCCATCTGCTTGAACAGAGAGAAATAGACACCGCAGGCAGCTTTGGGAATAGCGAAACAAGAAGCGTGAAAGCGGTCGTTCGGTTGACGGCGGGTTTCGATGTCACCATATCTCAATACGGCTCTCCAAAACTTTTCCGGTACAACTTCCACTTTTTTCCTTTTGAAGTTGTTGGCAATCACCCACAAGCGTTCTGTCGCATCGGCAAGAAACAGCCCCATGTTCTGTTGATCCTGGAAAGACACCTTATCCAGCCATTTCTTATCATGAATCTCCTTCTCATAAGCTATCAGGTCTTCAAACTGCCCCTCTTCATTCAACTGTTTCAAGTAAGTATCCGCCTTATTTATCTTATTGCGGACAGGATACGTACTGTAATTCTGAGCATAATAATTGCGCAATTTAAGAACAGCCTTTTCCTTGTCCGACTGTGCAAAGACTACCACAACGCCTATCAGCAATAAAAACGACAGGCAAAAAATTCTTTTATTTTTCATATTTAACCGATTTAAAATTTCATTCAATAAACAGCCAGTTCAATCCGAACAATTCCTTCTTCGGAGTATCGGCAGGACGAACCTTCACAGTATATATCCCGGCTTCCGGGAATTTAACCTTACCCAAATGGCGGGTGTAGAACTCTCCGAATCCCTTAGGTCCTGCCAGGGTCACAGCCTTGATGGAATCCACTCCTTCCACTTCCACCAGATAAGGTTGCCCGGCAGACGCCGAATCACAGGAATAACAGATTGCCAGTTCCCTCTCCCCTGCTTCAGGGATATACACTTTCCAGGAAGCAACATCATCTGCCGACTTCCATCCGCGGATACTGGTAGGAGATATATACCCCACTCCGGTGACATCCACTCCTTTCGCACGTTCCAGTCCGCCCGCAAGGGATGCTTTCGCCTGTTCCATCGCAATACCACCGAAGTTGATTTCGCCACAGAAACCGTTCTCTGCCTGCAATTCGCCTTCCACTTCCAGTTCGATGACCGAGTCATAAGATACCGGCTCGCTTATCGGCCCTTGTACATGCAAAAGTAAGCCTTTCTGCACAAATTCCACATTTTTATTATTCAAAGAAGGGATGCGTGCTGCCAATACCTTATTCTTCAATCCGTTGACACGGATAATGCCGTCCGAAGGCCATTCAAAAACATGCAGGTACACTTTTGTCTTACCATCCCCGGTACGCTGCGTGATAAGCCCCCAGTCTTGTGAGTCTTCAGCAAAAGGAGAAGGATAAGTACCGTGGAAACCAACCTTATTCTGATGTATCATCTTGCCTATTTCAGAGATACGGGTCTTGATTTCGGGCGGGATGGAACCATCGGCACGAGGGCCGATATTCAGCATCACATTGCCGCCTTTATAGATACCTTTCACGATTTCGCGGACAAAGTATGTGGTAGAACGCCAATTCTGGTCATCACGGTTGTACCCCCAAGTATGATTGAAAGTCGCCGCCGTCTCCCATGTATGTCCGAGTGGTTGAGCCGGAAACTCATTGTCACCCATCGTCTGGAAATCAACGCCGTTATCTCCTACTTCATGAATCCCCAAGCGGGTATTTACCAATACGGTAGGGTCAAGTTCGCGCACCATGGCAAGCATGTCGCGCATCTGTTTTTCCGTCATTTGCCCTTCGGCAACAGGGTCTTCGCGCCAACAGTCAAACCAGAACAGTTTCACACCATAGTCCTTTATCAGTTCGGCTACCTGCGGCATTGCCTTTTCACGCCAGTATTTATCATACTCTTCTTCTGTCGGCAATTGGCGGAAAGGAGCCTGTACATCCCCGCGCCCTGCCGCAACACGGTCAAAACCGGGCTTTTGCTCGTCCGCATAGTCCCAGTCGTTATTACGTCCGTTCGGATGTCCCCAGTCCAACCAGTGGGAATAATAGGCACAAAGAACAATACCATGTTTCTCGCATTTCTCTTTCAAGCATTTCAATACGTCGAAATTGGTTCCCGACAGCTTCCCATAGGTATAGTCACTGACTTTCGAGTTCCAGAAAGCAACCCCGTCATGATGCTTCGTCACAAAAGTGAGATATTTGAATCCCCCCTCTTTCGTGGCAATCACCCAGTCCTCTATCTCCTTCTCGGAAATCGGCATGCGTTTGGCCATTTGATCCCAGTCGGACTTCTGTACCTTATTATGGCAGCGTATCCATTCGGCATATTCCGAGTTACGTACTTTCTCACCATAAAAACGACCGGACGCCGGAGTACACAACGACCAGTGAATCATTATGCCGAGACGTGCTTCCTCAAACCACTTGACTCTTTCTTTCTGCGTCCGCGGAAGAGGCTCTGTTTCTTTTTCGGGATTCCGCTTGCCGCAACTGAAGAATAACAAACCTGCGACAAGCACCAACCAACTTTTACTCATAATCATTTTTTTGATATTAGATTTTTTTTGATATTAGTGTCTTGGTACAAAGATAGGAGATACAAAAAACCTCCAGGGGCACATAGCGTACAATGCAGGTTAACTCCCCGTACAAATCGCCGTCTCAGATAGTACAGCCGCGATTTGTACGCATTGTGTCCGTCGTTTGTACTGACAATGCCGGTAGTAAATTGCCATAGTTCCGACATTTGCCGTATCAGTTTAAAAACAGAAATGTCTAATCTTAATTTAAGAACATGAAAAAGAATCGAATCTTATTTTCGAAAAGAAGCCAGTCCTTTCTTTGGATACTGCTCTTCTCTATTTCCACTGTCTTCGCACAGGTTGCCGTAACCGGAGTGGTGACAGACGAACTCAAAGAACCGATGCCCGGCGTAAGCGTCATTGTCAAAGGGACAAAAACGGGAACTGTCACCGATACCAACGGACGCTACCGTATATCAATGCCGAAAGGTTCATCCGTGCTCACCTTTTCTTTTTTAGGATACGCCGTTAAAGAAGTAACGATAGGCAACAAGAAACAAATCAACGTCGAAATGAAAGAAGATGCCAAGATGCTGGACGAAGTGGTAGCCATCGGTTACGGTTCGGTGAAGAAAAGCGACCTGACCGGTTCCGTCAGCAAAGCCGACATGGGAGACTTGACAAAGGCAGCGGTTGCTTCCATCGACCAGGCTCTCGCGGGACGCATCGCAGGCGTACAAGTAGTTGCCACCGATGGACGACCGGGAGCCACCTCCAATATCGTCATCCGGGGTAGCAACACTATCTCCGACAGTTCCGACGGTTCCCCTCTTTATGTAATCGACGGTTTCCCGACGGAAGACCCTAACTTAGCAGCTTACAACCCGAACGATATCGAGTCTATCGACGTGTTGAAAGACGCATCGGCCACCGCTATCTATGGAGCGCGCGGAGCCAACGGTGTCATCATCATTCAGACGAAAAGAGGAAAGGAAGCTCCCCCTACCGTAACTTACGACGGTTATTTCTCCTGGCAGACGGAACCGCAGTTCCTCAAAATGATGGGAGCTTACGACTTCGTGAAGTTGCAGACAGAGCTGAACCAGTACAGCGAACAATACCTGGACAGAACCTACCTGAGTTATGATGAGAAGTTGGGTCGTCACCAGACATTGGAAGATTACCGTAACAGAAAAGCATACAACTGGCAGGACATCGTACTGGACGGCGCACCGTTCACCAGCCATCATGTGTCCCTCAACGGTGGTACGCAACGCACCAAATACAGCGCAAGCGCCTCTTATTTCCACCAGAAAGGTACATTGACCGGCTCTGAATACAACAGCTTCCGTACACGTCTGACCCTTGACCAGCAGATTACATCCAATGTTACCGTAGGATTTACCGTGAACTATGCCAACAACAAGACACATGGTGCCAACCCGTCCGAAAGTCACGGGGGATGGACATCGAGCCACTACCTTTTCTACTCCGTATTAGGATACCGCCCGCTGGCTTACAAGCTGGACGAAGATATATTGAACCAGCCTTTTGACCCGAATATCAACAGTGCTACCGACTACCGCTACAATCCGGTGAAAACCGTCCAGAATGAAGATTCCGGTAATTTAAGCCGCCAACTGAACATGAACGCTTACCTGACCTGGAAAATCACCAAAAAACTGGAGTTCAAGGTGACAGGCGCACTGAGTTCGAATATTGTCAGAAGTACCACATTCAATAATTCACAGACTTATTGGGGTGACGCACGTTACCAGCCTGACAAGCAGAACGGTAGCTTCAACTACAGGGAATACAACAACTGGTCAAACGACTACACGTTGACTTACCGCACGAAAGTGAAGAACCATAATATCTTGGGTATGTTGGGAGCGTCAATCTCCAGCAACCAGTATCAATACCTCGGTGGTCAGGCATCACTGGTTCCGTGGGAAGAACTCGGACTCTGGGGTATAGACCAGGGAACTCCCAAGAAGATTTATGCCGAGAAGACCGAGCAACACATGATGTCTTTCTTTGCACGTGCCAATTATGACTGGAAATCACGCTACCTGCTCACAGGAACAGTCCGTGCCGATGGTTCTTCACGACTGATATACAACAAATGGGGCTACTTCCCTTCAGCATCCGGAGCCTGGAGAATTTCGGAAGAAAAATTCATGAGACCCGCCCGTAAGTGGATGTCCAACCTGAAACTGAGAGTAGGCTGGGGTATCACGGGAAACAACCGTACGCAGGAGAATTATCCGTCACACCTGCTGTATGCCGGCAATGAGAATTATGCGTTCAACAACACCATGTCTCCCGCCATCTACATACGCCAGATGGCAAATAAAGACTTGAAGTGGGAATCCACTTATCAGACGAATATCGGAGTAGACCTCGGATTCTTCGGAAACCGTATCAATGCAGTCATCGACTATTATAACAAGCATACCAAAGACCTGTTGCTGTATGCCGACACTCCCCCATCCATCGGATTCGAACAAGTGCAGCAGAATATCGGTAGCGTTCGCAACTCCGGTTTTGAGTTTGCCATCAACACGGTCAACCTGAAAGGCGGAAACAATAAGCTGAAATGGACAAGTTCGTTCAACATCTCGTTCAACAAGAACGAAATCACCGCATTGTCCGACGGACAGACAAGCCGCGTAGTGGGCATCCGCTACCCGGAAATTCCGGATATGTATATCGCCAAGGTAGGTCATCCGCTTTCCGAAATGTACGGATATGTATTTGACGGAGTATATCAGTACGAAGACTTCAATGAAGTATCACCAAACACATTTGTACTGAAAGAAGGTATCCCCGACAACGGACGCAAGAGAAGCGAAATCCGTCCGGGCGACCCGAAACTGAAAGATATCAACGGCGACGGTAAGATTACGACGGACGACCGCACCATCATCGGTCACGGACTTCCGATACATATCGGCGGTTTCACCAACCGGTTCGAATACAAAGGATTCGATTTAAGCATTTTCCTGCAATGGTCTTACGGTAACGACCTGATTAACTACAACCGCAAACTGCTGGAAGAGCTCAAGAGCGCGCACACCAACCAACTGGCTACTGCGGTGAACCACTGGACACCCCGCACGGTCAACGCGGACGGTTCCATCACTCCGGGAAATTACACCAATTACCTGTGGGCTCCCACCAGAGGTTTCTACGAACCGGGATTCAATACCGACCGTGAAGTGGAAGACGCTTCCGTTCTCCGCCTGAAAACGATACAGTTGGGATACAACTTCCCCGCCAAATGGCTGAGCAAGTGTAAAATCAAATCACTGCGGCTCTATGTCACCGGACAGGATTTGATTACATGGACTAACTATTCCGGCTACGACCCCGAAGTGTCTACCCGCAACTCGTCCATGACGAGAGGATTCGACTACTCGGCATATCCGCGCTCGGCAACTTATACATTCGGTGTGAAAATGAGTTTGTAATAACCTGATAAAACGAAAGAAGAAAATGAAGAAACTATTGATATATATCAGCCTGGCAACTTGCCTGTCAGCCTGTGACTTCCTCGAAACGGACACTTACGATGAACTGTCGGAAAACAATGTGTACAACACCCTCGAAAGTTGCGAAGCAGGACTGGCGGGAATCTACGACCCGATGAGCAGTTCAAAGCTCTACGGCGGACACCTTATTACGACCTGTGATGCCGGTTCGGACATCATGGTGTACAACAAGCAGTATAGTATCGGTATGACAAAGCTCTACCTCAACAACTATACTTCCGTTGACAAAGAGCTGAAAGAGGCATGGACGGAACTGTACAAAGGCATCAACCGTGCCAATACTTACATCGAAGCCATCACCGACAAACCGGCGGATGTATGCAAGGATGAGCGTACCAAACAACGCCTGCTGGCAGAAGCCAAAGGTATGCGTGCCCTTTACTACATGAATCTGGTCAGTTTTTGGGGAGAAGTCCCCTTGCGCCTGACGGCTACCCGCGACCTGAAATCGCAGAAACTGAAGCGCAGCCCGCAAATAGACATCTACAATCAAATCATTTCAGACCTTGAGGAAGCCGAAAAAGGCTGCCTCACCGCAGATGAACTGGCACAAGCCGGACATATATCGGTAACCACGGCACAAGCACTGATGGCAAGAGCCTATATGTGGATGTCCGGTTATCCGGTCTATGCCGACAAATGGAACGAAGCATTGACTTACGCCCGCAAGGTAAGAGACAGCGAACTGCACGAACTGGTACAAGACCGTGGTGACTTGAACGGCTATGAAGCGCTTTTTATCGACCTGTGTTCCGACAAATATAACTGGAAGGAAAATATGTTTGAAGCGGAAATGTACGGCAACGACCTGAACATCACCCGCGAATCCGGTTCTATCGGCCTTTCAATCGGAATCACCCAGGGTTCGGCCCTCGACCCCGACAACGGTTTCTGCTACGGCTTCTATAACGGTACCCGCATCCTGTTCCGTATGTATGAAGAGGGTGACAAACGCAAATGGTGGAACTTTACCAACTATGGTTTCCAAACGGAAAAGATAAGCGAGAACGTGGAAAAGGTAACACGCAAGTACAAGACGGAATCCGAACTGAAATCCATGCGTGACGGAGATGCAGCCAAATACCGCAGGGAATATGAAGTGGTACGACCGCTGACACAATACAGCACGTCCATTAATATCCCCATCATGCGTTATGCAGACGTATTGCTGATGATTGCCGAAGCTGCCAACGAGGTGAACCAGGCTCCTACCCAGGAAGCGGTGGATGCCATCAATGAGGTAAGAAAGAGAGCGAAAGCCAGTGAAGTCAAACTTGGTGACTACGATTACGAAAGTTTCCGCGAACTGGTTCGCGACGAACGTGCCCGTGAATTGTGTTATGAAGGCAACCGCAAAATGGACTTGCGCCGTTGGGGCAAGGATTATTTCGAGAAACGTATCAAGATGCTGGCAGACCAGAACATCATCGTAGGCGGAGAATATGACGGTGACAAAATAGGTTATGATTTGGTATCTGGTGGCGGAACGAACATCAAGGCACAACCGGCTATCGAGCTGCAACCCAAGCATATCTATTTCCCTATTCCGGAAACAGAACTGAACACCAATCCTATATGCGGACAGAACGAGGGATGGTAATTTTATAAACGATAAAAGAACAACGCTTTATGAAGTACAAAAATACACTATTATATGGAATGCTCCTGCTACTGGCAGGTACATTCGAAGCCTGCGACAATAACGGCATTGACGACCTGGATTTCAGCATAAGTCTGGACAATCCGCAAGAAACTTTTAAAGTAGGCGAACCTGTCACTTTCAATCTGTACGGAGACCCTGATTATCTGCTCTTCTATTCCGGAGAATATGGTAAGAAATATGCTAACCGCAACAGGACAATGGCTGATGTGGAAGCCCTGAGTTTAACATACAACTTAGAATTAAAATATGCCGCCAAAAGATTCAGAAACGGAACACGCGTATTGATTTCGGAAGACTTCAACGGGATTTATGACGAAGAAAACATCAATAAAGCTACTTGGAGTGATATGAACGGACAATTGCAAGTGCCTGTCATAGAGTCGGATAATGAGGGCTACCAACACGGAACCATCAGCAACGTGCAGGTCGATTTGTCGGACTACAAATATAAAAACTTCTATCTGGCCATCGAATATAATCTGCCTGCCCTGAATGAGGAAGAAAAAGGAAAGTATGTTCATCCCGATGTCTACTTCTATCCGAAGCTGAATCAGACCATAGACGGAAAAATGACACAGAAGACATCTCCGAAAGCTGATTTTGGATTTAACTTCGTAAGAATCAAATCGAACGACACTTCGAGTGACAACCCGACCGTTACCGCAGTAGACGACTCGAAAGTTTCCATCAATGGACGTAACGGGAAAAACGGTACACACGTATGGGCAATCAGTTTGCCCATAGATGCAGCAAAGGTCAGTGCAGACGAAGGACTTTCTATCAAGAACTATTCCGCAGCCTTGCCCAAATACTCGCACATTTACAACGAACCGGGCGAATATACGGTCACTTTCGTTGCACGCAACGCCAATGCATGGAATTGCACGGAACAGGTAAAAGAGATAAAAGTAACTGTGGTGGAATAATGTCCGACATACACAGCCTAATAAATAACAATCATTAAAATCACATGGAAAACAAATTACTTTATACGGCTTTATTAATGGCCGCCGCATCGCTAACCTTCTGCGGATGTGACAATAACAACGAAGGAGAAGAGGAAATACAGACCACCGACACGCCTTTGGTCTTGACCGGGAAAAACTACAGTTTCGACCCGAAAGCCGCAGGTGCAGAGTGGAAAAACGGAAAGAATATCGGTATCTTCCTGACGACGGAAAATGGAGAGGAGATAATAAACTCTTACGAGAATGTTTTGTATAAGTCCATCGAAGTGCCTGCGGGCTATTTTGCCCCGCCTGTGGGAGACGACCCTGTCTATTTCCCGCAAGACGGCAGCAAGACGAATCTCATCGCCTACTTCCCCTACTCGGAGAGTCTGACGGAGAACCGCATTGCAATGGATGTATCCAACCAGAACAGTGCATCGCCCTTTAATTTTCTTTATTCCAACAATTGCAAAGGAGTAGGTAAAGACAATAATAAGGTAGTTATGGAACTCCGTCCGGTGTTGTCGCAAGTCGTGCTCGACCTTGTTCCCGGCGACGGAGTGACGAAGGAATATCTGGAAGAAGCAACCGTCCTACTGAAAGGGATGAATAGTAAAGCACAGTTCAATCTGCTGAACGCTCAGTTCGAGAACTTAGAAGCAAAGAAGGATATCAAAATGAGAGCCAGTGAAACAGCCAACAGCGACACGGCACAAGTGATTCCGACAGCTTCGATAGAAGACGCCCAACTTTATGTTTCACTCCCCAAAATGAACCGGGAATATACTTGGGAATTATCGGAAAAGTTATCTGAGCTTAAACAAGGTTATCGTTATATATGTACTGCCACAATTTCTTTGGACAAGATTTCCGTTGAAACAACGGAAGAACCGATTGCAGACTGGACTGACGGTAATCAGGCTACCGGCAATTTGCAGGAGAACTGGATACAGAGGACAATTGACGATTTACCGACAGGAGCAATAAAAGTAGAGACAGTAAATGATAAGCCCTGGCAATATGAGATTGGCAACTGGATTTTTGTAGCGAAGAGTGTTAACCAAATTGGAGAAGCGGCAGTTATCAATGAATCGTCTTTGGGACATAACGTGATACATTGCAAGATAAACGACAATAATACTTGGTATAAGACCTACATCGCTCACAGAATGCCGACTCCGAAACGGGAAGTATATACTCTCAAATTCAAAATGAAAGGTACTGCCAACAAGTCGGTAAGATGTATCATCTTAAGAGAAGATAAAAAGATTATAGCTATCAATGCCCCCGATAATAAATATCAGGGAGCCTATATGCTCAACCTTACAGAAGAATACAAGGAATATCAGATAGACTTCGATTTCTCCAAACAGGTTTTAAGTATCTATAATACCGTCACAGACTATACAGAAACAACAGATGAAGTCCTGGAGAATCTGTTCCTTCAGTTCTCACCTGCAAACAATGATACTGAATTCTACCTGTACGATGTAGTACTTGAACTCAAAAAGAACTAATTAATAACAACTCTAAAAAAACAAGAAGTATGAAAACAATGAACTTTAAACTGGGATTGGCCTCTTTATTGGCTGCCGCCCTTCTGACTTCAATGAACGCAAAAGCATCTGACAACAACGCCGACAAGCAAAAAGACAAAGTGGAAATTAAAGCCATCGCCAGCTTGCCTGTGGGAAAAATAGACCCTGTACACGATGACAAGACCAATCCCGAAGAAACAGACTTATGGCTCTATCGCGTGATGAACGAATTGGAAACAGGAGACGTAAAGGTGGAACTCGACAAAGCTCTGAATCGTAACGTAATCCGTTGCGACTTCTACCAGCAGAAGAGCTGGTACGGCACTTACCTGTGCTACCGTACCAAGAATCAGGAAATGCAACGCAAAGTATATCGCCTCACTTTCAAGGCAAAAGGCACTTCGGGCAATAACATGAAAGTTATCATCGTCGGCAATAACGGCAAGGAATGTGTCATCACAGCACGCAAGAGCGAATCTGAAACGCCTGCCGGATACAAACAGATTAATCTAAAGAAAGACTATACCGAATATGCACTCGACTTCGACTTCTCCCAAAAAGTAAAAGCCCCCTACCCGTATCCTGACGGCAATGGTGAACTGGGAGAAACATCGGACGAAACGCTGACTAATTTCTTCATCATGTTCTCTCCGAACAGTGAATTCACCAAGTTTGTTCTGGACGACGTGAAACTCGAACTGAAAAAGTAACACAACTTCCATAACAATTGAAAATCATGAAAACACAATACTTACGATTGGGAATAGCGTCTTTATTGACGCTCATTCTCGGTTCGTGCAGCCAGGATGCAACAGACGGTACATTCCCCCAGGAAACGGGTAAAGAGATTGTTTTCAGTACCAGCATCATGCAGACGCGCACGCAGACCACCGACCGGAAGACGGTGTTTGTAGACGAAGACCACATCGGGGTCTTCGTCCTCAACCGGTCTACTTCCGCAACTCTTCACAGCAACCTGAATTATCTGTATAAAGAAAACGCATGGAGCTCTGAAACTCCCGTCACTTTCCCTCTCGACGGAAGCGACGTCAATTTCTATGCTTACTACCCATACGCAGAAGGAAACACGGCAACCGTTTTCGACTTTATCGTCAGTACAGACCAGGCAGCCAACGGATTGAACCCGAGCGACCTGTTGCTGGCTGAGAACGTGACATCGGAAGCGAACGATGAGGCGGTTACCCTTTCATTCACCCATGCCCTGGCGTTGCTTGAAGTAAAAGTCACCCTACCCGCAGGAGTAAAGGCAGACAAAGTGATACTGAAAGCCCACACGACCGCTTCGGTAGACCTCAAAGCACAGACTGCAACTGTGAAGTCAGATGTGCCCGTATCCGAAATAACTTTGATGAGGCTCAGTGACGACACCTTCCGCGGTGTAGTCCCCGCACAGGAATTAAGCGAAAGATGCATCAAAATCATCGGTGACAACGGCGCGTCATATCGGTACACAGCCGACAGTCCGACGACATTGCAAGCGAACAGCATTAATACGATAACCGCCATTTGCCAATGAAACGACTAGGAAACATGCCGGGAAAGAGTATTCTTTACCTGTTTTGTCTACTGGTGATAGCGGCCTGTCATTCCGACGAAAAGCCGGAAGAGGCAGGCCCTTTGCCTGTTGTACCCACCCCTGAACCGGAGCCCGAACCGGAAACGTCCGATTGCAAGGCATGGACAGACTTCGTGGCAGGTAACGAAGCGAACATACTCCTTGATTTCTCCTACGCCGGATACAAACACGGAGAAACGGCACCACCCGACGTATGGACATTGGGATATACTGTTTATGATGTCACCGACTACGGAGCCATCCCCGACGACGGCAAATCCGACCGGAATGCCATACTGAAGATTCTTGATAAAATAGGTATCAACGGTAACCGCAAAGCCAACGCCCTTATTTATTTTCCCGAAGGTGAATTCATCCTTTATGATGAAAGCGACCGGGGCGGCACGGACAACGACGTGAGAATGCAGATACGTGCCGGAAATATCATCCTGAAAGGGGCAGGACGAGACAAGACCATCCTCACCATGGCAGCCCCCTACCCGCCGCTGCCCAATGTGGAATGGGCAGGCTCCATGTTCGACTTCAAGAACTGGAACGGATTCTCGAACCTGTTGGCAAAAGTAACGGGAAGTTCGCCGAAAGGCAGTTTCTCCGTTGAGGTGGCTTCTACGGGAAGCATCCGTCCGGGCAACCGCGTCTGCCTGAAACTGGAAGACAACTCTCCCGAACTGATTGCCGAAGAACTGCATCCTTATCGGTGGATGACTTCCATGACGCAGTTGCAGACGCAAGGCGTGCAAGTGTACGATTTCCACGAAGTGAAATCCGTCAGCGGCAACCGCATCACCTTCGCCGAGCCCATCATGCATGAAGTGAATCCCCGTTGGAACTGGACTGTCTGCCACTACGACTGCTACGAGAACGTGGGAGTGGAAGACCTGTCTTTCAAAGGGCAGGCAGGAGAGGATTTTGTTCATAACCAATGGTATGAGAACTCCGCCTACAAGCCACTCGCCTTCCAGCAAATTGTCAATGGCTGGGTACGCCGGGTGGATTTCTACAGTGTCAGCGAAGCGGCCACCTTCACCTTGTGCGCCAATATATCCGCTTACGACATCCGCATCGCAGGCAACCGCGGACATTGCTCCGTACATACTTCCGGCTCGTCACGGGTACTGATAGCGGACGTAAGGGACGAAGCTAAATCTAAAACGATGACAAATGCAGGACAATGGCATGCAGTAGGTGTCAGCAAGCAATCGTTGGGAACAGTCATCAAGGACTGTATCTGGGGAAATGACACTAATTTCGAATCGCACGCTACACAACCCAGAGCAACTTTGCTGGATGGTTGCATAGGCGGCTTTCTCCAGTCCCATCAAGGTGGGGATACGAATCAACTGCCCAATCATCTGGACGATTTGGTACTTTGGAATTTCTGCGCAACCCGTACCCTTTCCAACGAAGCCGACAATTGGATATGGTGGAGCGACGAACGCGGCTGGAAATTTCTTCCACCGGTTATTGTCGGTTTTCATGGAGAAAATGTTAATTTTGAAACTTCACACGTGAAACTGATAGAGAGCTATGGCAAGAAGGTTCGCCCGCTTTCCCTCTATGAGGCCCAGTTACAACGTCGGCTGGGATATTTGCCGGATATTGATTATCTTAAATAAAGTATCTTTTATTCTTCCTGATTATCTTCCTTATTCCCCGTCCGGTAATACAACGGGCTGATGCCATACATATCCTTGAAACAACGGCTGAAATAACGTTGGGAACTGAATCCAGTACGGTCTGCAACTTCGGTAACAGACAAGTACTGTTCATGTTTCAGCAACCAGGCGGCTTTCTTCAAACGTATGGTCAGTATGAACTCGTTCGGCGTCTGCCCTGTGATAGCCTTTATCTTGGTGAAGAAATTGGTACGTGAGATATACAGTTCCTTTATCAAATCGGACAAAGAATACTCCGAGTTATCCAGATTCTTCTCGATAATGGCAACCGTACGATCCAGCAAGTCCTTATCCATCGGATTCGTAGCCAACATCTGCACCTGTGTCTGCGGCTGTTTGCCGAACTTCTCCTGCAATACCCTGCGGCTGTTCACCAGATTATTACATCTTGAAATCAGCAGGTTCACATTGAAAGGCTTTGTGATATAATCATCCGCGCCAATCCGCAACCCTTCGATAGTATGCTCGATGGCGGTACGTGCCGTCAGCAGTACAACAGGGATATGGCACGTCTCAAAATTCGCTTTTATCTGCTTGCAGAGTTCTATACCCGTCATCTTGGGCATCATAATATCACTTATAATGATGTCCGGCATTACTTCCTGAGCCTTTTGCAACCCCTCTTCCCCATCGGAAGCGGTCACCACCTCATAGTAAGGTTCAAACAATCCTGCCAGCATCTCCCGCAAAGAAGTATTGTCTTCCACAATCAGCATTTTAGCCCCTTTGATTCTGTTTTGCACATCTTCATCCATCACTTGCTGTTCCAGTTGTAACTGCGGTTCGGCAGGCATACTCAGAGGTTCTTCTTTCACAGGTTCGGTGTCAATCTGTTCTTCCAGGAAATGCTCTTTGCCCAGTTTCAGATAAATGGTAAAGGTGGTGCCCTTATCCAAATGGCTGCTGACCTCAATGCGTCCTTTATGCAGTTCGATAATACCCTTGCTCAAAGCCAGACCGATGCCCGTTCCCTGAATATTGCCTGAGTCAGCTCCCACTTGATAGAAACGCTCGAAGATTTTTTCTATCTCTTCCGGACTAATGCCCGTACCGCTGTCGCGGACTTCAATCACTGCCTCTTCTCCTTTCTTATATACATTCAAGGAGATGGTTCCCCCTTTCGGCGTATATTTGAATGCATTGGACAGCAGATTATTTATCACCTTCTGCAACTGTCGCGAGTCATACCACACTTCCAGATGCTCCTCTCCCCTATCAAAATGGAAATGTATGTTACAAGTAGCGGCATACTCCACATAAAGGAGATAATTCTCATACAGGAAATCAATCAGTTCATGCCTGCTCACCTTTATCTTCATATGTCCCTGTTCCTGCTTACGGAAATCAAGCAGTTCGCTAATCAACTCCCGTAGCTGCAAACCGTTCTTATAGATGTTCAGCAACTTATTGTAAGCCGCAGGCGAAAAAGACTGCCCCTGAAGCAGCATTTCTATCTGCCCGATGATGATGGTCAGCGGAGTACGGAACTCATGGGAGATATTGGTAAAGAAACGGAGTTTCGACTGGTTCAGTTCCTCTACATCACGGATATGCTGCTGCTCGTATTTCAAGGATTCCTGCAACCGGATACGGTCACGATACGCCTTGATGAGATAAAACAGGATAACGGCTATGACAATGACATATAGCAGATAAGCCCACCCCGTCTTATAGAACGGTGGCAGGACAGTTATCGCCAGACGGCATTCCGACTGGTACACGTGGTTCGCTCCCACAGTTTTGACAATTAGCGTATAATCTCCCGCGGGAAGATTGGTGTAGGTAATCATCTTCTGTCCGTGCGTTTGCGCCCATTCATTAGAGAAACCTTCCAGTTTGTAGACAAGTTCGTTCTTATTCGCCGCAATGTAATTGGTCATGGCAAATTCAATGCTCAGTACGGAATGGTTACTTTTCAAGGTAATGGAAGAAGCGTCATAGAGTGAAGATTGCAGGATGCCGGTTTCATCATTGATACCGACTTCATCACCATTCACCCACAACCGCACGGGGATAATACTGTAAGGTTTGAGAGGTATGTCCAAGTCTTTCTCATAGAAAGAAATCATGCCTTTCACACCACCCAGAAATATTTCCCCATCCTTACACTGGTAAAGCGACTTCTCGTTGAGTGTAGTAAACGGAAAACCACTCTCGGCACTATGGTTGTTGAATACCTTGGTATAGTAATCGAAGATAGTGAATCCCTGGTTCGTAGTCAGCAACAGCTTTCCATTCTGGGATTCGACGATGGAATAAACGCAATCACTGCCAAGCTTGTTGTTCCGTGCATTGAAGTTTTCAAATTTCCCTGTTTCCCGGTAGAAGACGTCGATACCGGAACCGCTTGTGGAGAACCACATATTATGATGCCTGTCCTCAATGATAGTGTTCACCCTGCTGTAACTTATCGAGTTTTCCGCTTCGGGCGAATAACGGTAATTTATCAGCTCTTTGGTGTCAAAATGATAGGCATATACGCCACTGCCTTCTACCGCAACCCAAAGAATCCCTTGCGAATCAAGATACAGGCTATTACTGAACAACTCGAGCAACAAGGAAAACTTCTCTGTCCGCGGATTGAAAAGGAATACACCGCCATAAGAGGCCAACAGAATATCCTGACCATAAGGAATAATATCCAGAACCACGTTGGACGAATTTTCACTACGACTGTCAGGCATACGGTATCGGGTAATCCGGTCGGTCTTGATATCCAATTTATTAAAGCCTTCCTGATGCGTACCTATCCAGAGCACATCTTCCTGCGAGTCATAATATAATGATTTTATATTGTTGGACGAAAGAGAATTCTCCCCTTCTTTATGTTTATACCACTTGAATTGTTTTGTCTTCCGGTTGTAATAGTTCAGTCCGCCGCCTTCGGAAGCTATCCATATATTCCCCCGCTTGTCCTCTGCCATGCAGCCGATGACGGGATAGGTCAGTCCTTCGCTTTCATTCTTTCCGGGACGATAGTAGGTGTAGATTTCATATTCGGGGTTGAAGTAGTTCGCTCCGCCAAAGTAGGTTCCCACCCACATGGTTCCCTGATGGTCTTTGATGATACAGTAGACAGAGGAGTTGCTCAGGCTGCCCGGCACATCGGAAGGGGTATAACAGGTAAACTTCCGTGTTTTCTTATCAAACTTGTCCAGTCCGTTGAAGGTGGCAATCCACATATTTCCCTGATTATCCTCACAACAGTCCCTTACCGAATTGGACGAAAGTTCTTCCTTTCCCGTTTTCCTGCCGTCCGTATAGTGAGCTATTCCACTATCCGACAGATGGAAAAGCCCGTCTTCCCAAGTGCATATCCACATATCACCGGACGTATCCTGATACAGATTATACACATGGACTTGAGACAACACACACTCCGGCACACTGTGTCCTTTCTTGAGACAATACAATCCTTTACGTGTCCCCATCCACAGGTTTCCATCGTCATCCTTCAACAGAGACACAATCAGTTGATGGACATCCAACGAACAATAAGGTTTCAGTTCACGTGACTTCGGGTCATAATAATTCACCTGCCAGTTTCCACCCGTAAACAGCGTATCAGCTCCATAGGTGATATTATACACTCCACCTTTCTGAATGGTATGAAACTTTTCCGAATACATGTCAAACTCACATAATCCTTCTGATGTCTGTACATACAACATTCCTTTATCATTTCCGCAAATATTCCGGATCTGATTGCCCACAAGTGAATGCTCGTCTTCCTTGTCATACTTGTAGTATTGTATCCGGTTGCCATCATACACATTCAGCCCGTCGCGTGTTCCGATCCATATCCGTCCGAGCTCATCTTTGTGCAAGGCATAAACGGAGAATTGGGACAGTCCGTTTTCTGTGGATAGATAGTTGAAGGATATGTCTTGGGCTGAGAGTGTGGTGGTTCCTGACACGGCTATTAACCAAAGGCATAACCGCAGGAGTGTATTTAAAGAGTATAAATGTGTGTATCTCATAAATATTCTGTATTGTTAGAAGCGGAACAAAGATACTAAAAAAACAAGTATAATTATACTTAATTATAAAATCTCTTATTCACATTCATCACGGTTTCCTTAAGTTCTCATTCATAGATAGTTCCGGTGAAGAAGAGATAAGAAATACAGTATTCACCAAGGTTCACGCCTTCACGCCTTTCCTGGAATTTGCATTCTTCCGACTCATATCAGCAATCAAATGACATATAGTACATAAAGGAAGGACGACTGATAATGATATGGTTGGGGTAAGCAACAGCTTTTTCAGTATCAGCCGACTGGAGTTGTCCATTTAGCCAACTATAGCCGTCTGATTAGCCGACTTGAGTTGACTATGTAGCCGACTTAAGTCGGCTGATTTACAGGTTTACTTTTAGAAGATACACGTTTTATGAAGTATCACGTCAGGTTACAGTGAGATTTCTTCCCAATCCTCGACTGTGCGTGTGGAAGAGGAGAAGCTTACTCCGATGCAAATGACCTTGCGCTTGTCTGCCAGATAGGGCATGGCATAACCATTAGTTGGCAGCCAACATAGACAGGAAACCTTCGCGTACTTCATTGTTCGGGAAATCAAGCAAGTAGGTTCCCATTCTTTTATTATATTCTTTGATGGTGAGGTAGCCACTTTGGAAAATCATTGGTAACGGTTGCTCTACATCTGCCTTATAATCTACAAATAAAGAGGGTTTGTAGAATTTCCCTGTCAGTTCGTTCATCTGTTCGCGACTGTGTTGCAGCAGGCGTATCAGATAAGTGGGAGTTCCGGTGGCGAACCAGTAGTCACGGATTTCATTCATTCGAAAAGCATTAAGAATGCTGAATGGATTGTAAATGCCTGTCATGTTCGTGCTGAAATGATAGCCATCGTACTGTCGTTGCAACCAATCCTTCATTTCCTTTACTGTACATTGGTATTTAGTGGCCAGTTGGATCATAGGTTCTTCAAAATATTTCTCCAATTCCTCTTGAGTGATACCACAAAGAGACTCGTATTGTTCACTCATACTGATATCTGTAGGTTGGTTGAATCCGCTGAATACACTGACTTGTGAGAATTTGGTAACTCCTGTCAGCAAAACGAATCTCAGGTATTCGTCAGCCCCTTTAAAGGTGGAATAGAAAGATTTGAGAATCTCCCTATGATGATCCTCAAGCAGTCGCTTTTCTCCTTCGTGAGTACGGGTAGACGCTCCGGTGTCGAGTACGTCGAGAATAGGTTTATCATATTCATCTATTAGCACTACGGCGCGCTGTCCGGTCTTTTGATAGGCACGTTGCAACACTCCCTTGAAGCGGTCACCTGTAGTGGTTTCAAGGGGGTCTTTTCCATATTCCACTTCCCATTTGGCTATGTAGGTTTCGATGCTTTTCTCCAGCTCTCCTTCACGGGTATAGTTCCCTCCGTTGAAGTCTACACGAAAGATAGGATATTGCAGCCAGTCCTTTTCAAGGCGAGAGATTGCCAGTCCGTCGAAAAGTTCTTTCCGCCCTTGAAAGTAACAGGCGAGCGTGCTAACCAGCAAGCTTTTCCCGAATCGGCGGGGACGGCTCAAGAAATAGATTGAACCCTCTTGCACAAGACTGTAAACCAAAGCGGTCTTATCTATGTAAACATATCCGTCTTCACGAAGGCGGTCGAAACTCTGTATTCCAATGGGATATTTCATCTTTTTATCGGCTTTTTATGAATCAGTAGACGAAGATACATGAAAGCGTGCATAAATGCAAATCATTTTTTAGTTATATTAGAGGAACACGGTTGTGAAAGCAGCATATATAATCTTTATGTTGAGCTGCAATATATAAACCCGTAACACTTCTGGGAATAGCAGCAGTGACACCTAAACTTTTTAAATATTCCAAAGCCGCCTTTTCTTTCTCAAAAACAAAGAGCTGAACTACAGTCAACGTATCAGGCATTCCAAATTGCGAATAAAATTCAGCTTCGTGAAGAAGCATCTTTTCTATCTTTTCACGTTCATCTTGAGATAGCAGGTCTCCGTTATATTCAATCTGCACCACTTGCGCACAGAGTTTAACACACAACAGAAACAGTGACAAAAGAATTAATAATGTACGCATAATGTCATTTCATTGATTTCTGTTTCAAATACTTTTTCTTTTCGTGCTTATCCATATCCTGCATGATAAGTTCTTCATCGGTAGCAGCATAATAAAAAGTCTTTTCCTTAAGTTTCACATCATCTTCTGTGGTGCGAAACACCGGAGTAAAATGAGAATAAGGATACCCCATAAAATTCTCGCTTAATAATTTATTCTTATCCAAAAAGAAATATGAAATCGGAATACCTCTACTTCCTGCTATTCCAATCGGTTGTCCAGTTAGTACAATGTCACCTTCCCGGATGAAATTCTCCGACATATACATATAAGCTGCAAAAGTATTATCAGCATGATATATAAGTAAATGCTCACGAGATGGAGTTTTACAAGCCACGCCACCCCGAGTTGCATAAACAGTATCTTCTAATACACGAAAATTCATTGTCCTAAACGGTTCTCGTTGGTCAACCACCCAACCTGTCTTTTCACCATTCTTCACAGGTAAAGCATAAGGGGTATCTATTTTCAATTCTTTGGGAAATATACCGCGAAAATAGACGTATTGTGATGCATATTTAAATGCATTGCTAGCTTCTGAATCCTTGTCTATAGTATAAATTGTATTTTTTCCAGGAAGTAGGATATGGGAATTATCGACTTTACAAAAAAGATAATAATCACAAAAATCTTCATTATAGAAAACTAAATCCAAATCTCTTTCTATATTCCTTTCCCATTTGTAATAAATATCTTTTGTGCGGCTTAATATCAATCCACCTACTTTCTGACCGTACATGTTACTCGAAAATAATGTTAGAGCTAATAAAATAAAAATATACTGTTTCATAAGTTTGCTAATTTATAACATACGACTTATCGCACCGACAATTCTTCTATCGAAACTTGTGCCGGATTGCCATTCAAAGAGGTGGCATCCAAACGGATGAAGCGAGTAGATACTTTTTCTTTGAATTGTACCGTTTGCGGAACGGGGTTGTTGATGATATTACTGAACTCGCCATTAGTCGGTACTTCTGTCCATATCTTCCCATCGTTACTTATCTGGAACTTATAGCGGAAAGCAGTGGTCGGCTTTGCTTCGGCTCCCGCGGGAGCGTATGTAAATCCTGCAATAACAGTCTGTTTTCCCAAGTCAATGGTGACAGGAGATGATGACAATAGATGCCAGGCATCTTTGGACATACTTTCTTGTGCCACCTGCAGTGATTCGTCTTGCAATGGAGTGGCATAATAGGCTGCTATCCGGGATACGTTGGCTATCAAGCGACATTCGTCGATAGTCACCCGGATTTTATTGGCTTTCACGGTGGGGATACGCAGCAATCGTTTATAGCCAATTGTGGTTCCCTGTCCTACGATTTGCCATCCTTCGGGCGTCAGCGCCTCTACTGTGAACTTCTCAACCCGCTGTCCTTTAGCGATGTCTTCCTGCAACATTATTACGTTGACAGAAGCTTCCTGTTCCAACTGATAAATCCGGCTGTCTTGTGGGGCGGCACACCATAGGTTCATTCCGTCTTTTATCTTGTCCGAAGCAAATACCTGCTTTCTATAATCGGCAAATTCTTTCAGCCGGGCGGCATCCGCTTCACTGATAAGCCCCCGTTTATCCGGCGGGATATTGAGCAGGAGAACGGAGTTGTATCCTACCGACTGGTAATAGATTTCCATCAGATGCTGCAAAGTCTTCACTTGAGCGTCCTGTTCTTTATGGTAGAACCATCCCGGACGGATAGATACATCCACTTCCGACGGATACCAGAACAGTTCGCGAGCCTTTGCCAGCATCTTGCGGCTGCCCAAATCGGCGGTTGTGCTCGATACGTTGAGAAGGTTGTTATTTTCGGTAGAACGGCTGTAAATGCTCGGAGTACGTACCGTAGCCCCCCATTCGGTTTCACGGCCGATGCCTTTCTCATTCCCTACCCAACGTACATCATCGCCCATGATGGCCGCAACAGCTTTGGGTTGCAGGCGGCGGATAGTCTTATAATAAGCATCCCAGTCATAGACTTGTTTTTTACCGTTAGGGCCTTCGCCGTTGGCTCCGTCAAACCATACTTCGTGGATTTCCCCGTAATTGGTCAGCAGTTCCGTAAGCTGGCGGACAAAGAAATCGTTGTATTTCGGAGAATCCCCATAACAAGCGGCATTCCTGTCCCACGGAGAGAGATAAACTCCGAACTTCATGCCATACTTGTCGCACGCTTGGCGAAGTTCTTTCACGACGTCCCCTTTTCCCTGTTTCCAGGGAGAAGAAGCAACAGAATGAGGAGTTGTTTTCGTGGGCCACAAGCAAAAGCCGTCGTGATGTTTGGCGGTGAGGATTACCATCTTAAAGCCGGCATCTTTTAGAATACGTACCCATTGTCCGGCATCCAGTTCGGAAGGATTGAAAAGGGCGGGGTCTTCCTTGCCATCTCCCCATTCATTGCCGGTGAAAGTGTTGATACCGAAGTGCAGGAAAGCAGTCAGTTCCAGTCGTTGCCAATTCAACTGCTCCGGAGTGGGAACCAAACGGGCTGCCATATCCACTTTCTGCTCCAAAGTGGCATTGGCGGGAAAACGGAGATGCTTTACAAAGTAATCCTCTTTCGCATGATATAACTGAGGATACAACAGTTCTCCTTTTTCATTGATGAACCGGAAACCGCGGTTATTCCAATAACGGTGAAAGCCACCGATATTGCTATTGATATAGATTAATTCGAATGAATGTACACCTTTCTTCAACGCGATTGATTTACGGCTGACCGAATGGCGGATTAGTTTGCCACTGTTGCTAATCAGCAGTTCACCGTCTATTTTCAGTTCGTCCATCTCTGTGGTCATATAATAAATGCCATCAGCGGGAACTTTGAAATATCCGCGATAGAGAAAGGCTCCGTTTGATTCGGGAGCAACATTCAGGTTGAAGTCAGAAACAATCTCCGGATTGCCCCAACCTGCGTCCAGCAGGTCTGTGACGTAGTAATACTTGCCGGAAGCGCGTAATAGTTCTGCGCCGGACAGCAGCTTTTCTGTATCGGCCAATGCGGGACGCATTGTTTCTTTTCTGACAGTAATTGTCCGCGTGCGCCCCAACTTACCGGAAGAAAGACGGGTGGCAATTTTCAGGACTGCGTCGTCTGTAAACGACAGTGGAGATGTGTAAAGCGCTGACTTTGCGGTGGGCGCACTTCCATCAAGTGTATATACCATATCCAAGTCACGACTGTTACGGAACGAGAGAGATGTCTTATCTATCAACGCTACATAATCCGACTGTGGGCCTTCGGGCATAGGTATGTGGTAATTGACTTCGTATGCATCCAAACGGGGATACTGGTTATCAAGACGACGCACAAAGGAAGTGAAATCCTTACGGGATTTCTGCGTCCATGCCAACTCTGCCATTGCGAGCAGACGGGGATAAAGCAAGTACTCCGTATGTTCCGGGGTAGGCGAATATTCCGTCCAAAGGTTGGCTTGCGCACCAAGTATATGGTGTTGCTTGTCGGGAGATATTTTAGTCGCTACCGGTTCATAATGGTACGCCTTTTCGAGAGAAATGCCATGGCCGATAGCGACAGGTTCCACTTCCGGCGCTCCTTGCCCGTTATAATCATAGTAGGCATATTGCAAGGGAGTCATAATGACATCGTGCCCCATATTGGCAGCCGTAATTCCTCCTTCTTCCCCAGTCCATGACATGACGGTGGCTGTGGAGGCCAGTCCGCCTTCCAGTATCTCATCCCAGCCTATCATCGCTTTTCCATGTTTCAGAAGCATGGCTTCCGCACGGTGGACAAAGTAGCTTTGCAGTTCGTGCTCATCTTTCAGATGTTCGTCGCGCATCCGTTCCTGACATTTCCGGCAACGTTTCCAATGGACTTTGGGACATTCGTCTCCCCCGATATGGAAATATTTCCCCGGAAAAAGAGGGACGACTTCGTCAATCACATCTTCCAGAAAGTCGAAAACACGGTCGTTTCCCGCACAATACACATTGTCTTCCACTCCCCACTGGTTGCGAAGTTGGAAAGGGCCGTCTATACAGGATAATTCGGGATATGCCGTAATTGCGGCAAGTGCATGACCGGGAAGCTCTATCTCCGGGATAACGGTGATTTGCCGGGCGGCTGCATATGCCACCACCTCTTTTATTTGTTCCTGCGTGTAGAAACCCCGGCAGATACTTCCGTCCACGTTATGGCGAACAGAGCCTATTTCGGTCAATAACGGGTATTTCTTCACTTCAATCGTCCACAGATGGTCATCCGTCAGATGCCAATGGAAATAGTTCATCTTGAACATTGCCATCAGGTCGAGTTGTTTCTTGATGAAATCCACATCCATAAAATAACGGCAGACATCAAGCATCATGCCGCGATAGGCAAAACGGGGTTCGTCTTCTACCGAGACACAGGGAAGGCTCCAACGTGTATCTTCTACTTTATGAGAATTCTGAATAGCAGGCGGAAGGAGTTGCATCAAGGTTTGCATCCCATAAAAAAGCCCGCGCAGGCTTTTGCCTATCACGTCGATTTTATGATTGGTAACGTCCAACCGGTAGCCTTCTTCATTCAAAGGCAAGGTAGTGTCTATCGCCAATGTTATGCTGTTCTGCCGTGCGTCATATTCTTGTACTTTGTTTTCTTTGGCGGTATTACTGATGGGGAGCGGATATCCAGTAGACCGTTTCATCTGTTCCCGGAAGTACCCGGCAATTCGTTCCACCTCTTCCGTGCCGGCAACAAAAACTGTTCGGGAAGTGAATTCAAATACTCCCTGCCTCACTTGGATATGTTTGGGATAAGGAATGACGGAAATGTCTTTCTCATTCCTTCCGGCTGCGGACACTTCTAATGACAACACACAAAGTACCGCCACCAACCAGCTATTTAATAAAAGTTTTCTCATCTTTATTGGTTGTTACATGTTATTCTCACCATAAGTCATCTTCACGTTCAGGGAAGTATGGTTATTTACGGGTACTTCCAGTTTCAGGTATCCTTTCTTTTCAAAGACCAGAATGTCGCTTGCGGATATACGCACCTTGTATTTCCCTTTTGAATCGGTTCGTCCCAGTTCACGTCCGGAAGTTTTTGAATGGATGGAAACACCGTCTATCAATGTAGCCTGCACATCTCTGACAGTGCCGCTTACGGTTATCTCTTTTCCGGCTGATGCGGATTTGCTTACGGAAGATGCCGGAAGATTGTCCGAGGCGGAAACGGATTGTCCGTCCGCTCCGACAAGCTGTCCGTTTGCTCCGATATGAATAGTCTGCTTTAGTAAGATACGGTCGGAAGCGGTTCCCAATTGCAGTTCAAACGCACCGGGTTCTATCAGTCTCCTACCATCTTCCAAGGTAAGGGAAAGTTCGGCAACCGGGAAACTGAGAACGCCTTCCCTACTCTCCCCCGGTTGCAATTCCACTTTCATAAATGCGCGCAGTTGTTTTATGGGGGTGACAACTGAACTTACCAAGTCGCGCACATAAAACTGGACAACTTCTTTCCCTGTTTTATTTCCTGTATTCCGGATTTGTGCCTTTACGCGGATGGAATCATGTTCCAAAGTGACCGCCATCTTTTCCAAAGCAAAAGTGGTATAACTCAGCCCATGTCCGAACGTCCACAAAGATGCGGGAGACGAAAAGACGTAATCCCTGCCGGGGGCTTCATAACTGCCCGGCTTCTTATAAAAGCCTTTGTCGGAAGGCAAATGGTTGTAATAAGCCGGCAGATGCCCTACGCTCTGGGGAAAGGAGAAAGCCAGTTTTCCCGACGGATTCACTTTCCCGAAAAGAATATCGGCTATGGAGTTGCCCGCCTGTTCTCCTGCATACCATTGTGCAAGAATGGCGGGAATATGTTCTTTTTCCCAGGGGATGCAAAAGGGCTTTCCTGCCACAAGTACCAACACTACCGGTTTTCCTGTTTCGTAGACCGCACGGATAAGCTCGCTCTGCGCTCCCGTCAGTTGAAGGTCGTGCAGGTCAAAGCCTTCCCCGCAGTTCACCTGGTTATAATCACGCGCCAGCGATGCACTGGAACTGCCGCAGAAGAGCAGGGCTACATCACTTTGGGAAGCAATCTCCACCGCTTCGGAAATAGCAGAAGTATCTTTGGACATCATACTGCATCCACGGGCATAACGGACGGTAGCCTTGTCACCCACCAGACGCTTTATCCCTTCCAACGGAGTGACGCCATCCTTATTGTTCCGGCTCCATGTGTAATCACCGAACTGCACCTGCGCGGCATTCGGCCCGATGACTGCAAGCGAACGAATCCGGTCGATATTCAACGGCAATAATCCGTTTTCGTTTTTCAGCAATACGGTAGATTCATCCGCTATCTTACGGGACAAGGCGACGCTTTCCGCATCATGCATTTCCTGTTTGCCGAACTTCTCTCCATACGGGTCTTCAAACAAGCCTGCCGCAAACTTGGCAGCAAGCACCCGGCGCACCGCCTCATCAATCACGTTTATATCCATCTGTCCCTTTTCAACCAACTCCTTCAGATAGGGATAACATTCGCTGGAAGCCTCTACGTCCAGTCCCGCACTGATGGACTGCACGGCGCACTCTGCCGGACTGCCGGCTGTATGATGAAAGTTCTGCAACATCTCAATCGCGCCCCAGTCGGAATAGACATATCCTTTAAAGCCCCATTGTTTCCGCAGAATATCGGTCAGCAGATAGCGGGAAGCGGAGTTGGGGACACGGTTCCAGGAGTTGTAGGTGGACATCACAGCCATGACAGGCAACCGGGTAACTACCATTTCAAAGGGTTTCAGATAGACATCGTGCAAGTCTCTCACCCCACATTCTACGGACGCGAGGTTCAGCCCGCCCAACGGATTGCCATGAGGGCCGAAATGCTTCAGCATCGGAGAAATGCCATTATCCAGATAACCGCTTGTCTCCGCACAGGCGAATACCCCGCAAAGGAAAGGGTCTTCCCCATAGGATTCTTCCACCCGTCCCCAACGCAAATCGCGGACTACATCAATGCAGGGAGCCAATACCTGACGCATCCCCTGCGCATGAAGGTCACGGGACGTAGAAGCTGCCTTCTGATAAGCCAGCGTCGGATTGAAGGTACTTCCCAACGCTATATTCTGAGGATATATAGTGGAACCTTCGTGGGCGGAGCCATGCAGGGACTCCGCTACGGTAAATACAGGAATTCCCAGCCGGGTGCGCTCTATCATATACTTCTGAACGAGCCGCATATTCTTGCTGCAATTCTCCCCTGTCAACGGGAAACCTTCTACAAATCCCCAACCGATATTCCCGGCAAAGGCGGAGAGCTTCTTTTCGTCCAACGTCTGTCCGTCGAATATATTCCAGGAATGTATATGGCGGATTTGGGCTATTTTCTCTTCGAGCGTCATCCGGCGCAACAGGTCTTCCACTCTTTCGCCAACGGGCAGAGAGGCATTCTTATAAGGATATGCCTGTCCCCTTGCAACCAAAAAAGGGAATAAGAACAATGATAATACTAACAACGGGTATTTGATATAGTGTTTCATCTGTTTTCTATTACAGGTTAGTGTCAGTTTTTCAACGGTTTCAATGAAATATAACGGGGGCGGAATAATTCTACAGCGGTAACGGATTCCGGTTCGATACGTATATCGTACTCTCCGGCAGACAATGTGACCGTACCTACCGTTTCGGTCACATTCGCTCCATTACTGACTTTCTTTGTCAGTTTTTTGCCGCCTAATGTAATCGAATATACTCCGGCTGCTCCCATGCTTGCCTTACGCACTTCTTTTCCGGCGTCACCTTCCACCAGTTCATCTTTATATTTAGGAGCAGGAGCTACATAGGCGATGCCCACTTCATAAGTCATCGGCTTATCCAGACGGACAGACCATACCACTGCATCTCCTTTCTGCGTCATATTCTGCACACACTGCGCCTCGACTTCCTCACCACCATAGCGGGCATTACCTTCCAGACGGGCATCAAATGTACGCAAGTAATCCACCGGTTGGGTGGCGGAAATACGGCGGCGGGGGTCTGCTTTAAGCTCCGACGTACATTCCAAGACGATAACCGTATTGACCGTATCCGGGCAATTCAACGGCACGTCCACCCATAGGTCTTTCCCGGAACGGACACATTTGAGGTTCTTTTGAGGATTGCTTAGGAGACAGGCACGCTTCACATCTGTAAGCAGCCCGCCGACACACAACTTTCCGTCTTCGGGCCAGTCGAATACGTGCAGATAGAGTTTATTGCCTTTCCGAGTAGTCTCTCCCCACGACTGGACTGCAAGCGGGGTGGCTTTCGTTCCTCTGATAGAAGATTCGCCGTTCACTTTCCACCAGTCGGCAATTCCTTTTAATATCGTCTTGTCCGGCGAACTGAACTTTCCGTTTCCCATCGGCCCGATGTTCATCAGAATATTACCGTTACGGGCAGCGGCTTTGACAAGCAGTTTTATGAAGAAGGAAGCGGGTTTGTATTCATTGTCATTCTCATTGTAGGCATATGAGTTGTTGGTAGTAGGAATGCCTTCCCAATAGATGTCTCCATAATTGCTGAACTCGTATGGGCAGTCACTGGTATTGTAATAATCGTATCGGTCGAATCCCGAGATGGCACGACCATTGATGATAATGCCGGGACTGGCTTCGCGGGTGGTTTTCACGATACGGATACATTCTTCCACCGGGAGTTTATGGGGAGTATCGTACCACATAATATCGGGGTCATAATTAGCGATTAGTTCGCGTATCTGAGGAATCGCCTTTTCATCTACATATTTACGGGCGACGGGCAGGAATTCCTTACGGGTTTCCCACCAGTTGCGTCCGCCCAACAGTTTGTCTCCACCCGGATTGTCATAATCCCAGTCGTTGCCTACTCCATCCTTCTCGCCCCAATCGAATGCGTGAGAATAGTAAAAGCCAAATTTGATTCCGGCCTTGCGGCAGGCATCCCGAAGTTCCTTCATCGGGTCACGACCGAACGGAGTGGCTTTCACAATATTGTAATCACTCACCTTCGAGTCATACATGGCAAATCCGTCATGGTGCTTGGAAGTGATGATAAAGTATCCCATGCCTGTCTCCTTGGCTATACGTATCCATTCTTCCGCATCGAATTCTTCGGGATTGAATCTGCCTGCCACTTCTTTCTTATATACTTCGACAGGAATCCGCGCCATACGCTGTATGTGTTCGCCGTATCCGTTATAGCGTTTCCCGTTCCATGAACATCCCAGCGGAGAATAAACTCCCCAGTGAATGAACATGCCGAAGCGGGCATTGTCGAACCATCGCATCCTTTTATCAAGTTCCCCTTTATCGGGAACCATTGCCGACAGTCCGGTCTTCGATTCCGGCTGTTGCTGCGCAAAGCAGGATAGTGTACTTGCAGACAATGCTGCTGCCAGGATAATACTGCAAAAGTGTGTTTTCATGTTTCTCATTCTGATTATATTTTCTTCCCCATAGGAGAGCTTATTGTAAATAGTAACTTTTCACCCGGTTTCATTTGTTTCTCCGTTACCCTTCCCAAGAAAGGATTGAGCAGTTTCATCATTCCGCCTTTTTCCGATTCGACGGTGATGGAGCTTACCTTGCCTTTTTCGTAAGAGGCGGTTACCAGGAATGCTCCCATCGCCCGCAGGTTACAGAAAGATGCATCCTGCCATTTGGTAGGCATGGCGGGGAATACCCTAATTACTCCGGTATGGCTTTGTAGCAACATTTCCTGAATGGCAGCGGCACAGGCGAAATTTCCTTCTAGCGTGAACGGACGATAGGTAAATTGTGAAAAGCCCGCCTTCAACTGGTCGCCGTTCAGATGGAAACTGTTCGGCCCGCAAAAGGCTTTGATAAAGATGTGCAGGTTGCGCAAGGCTTCGTCTCCGTCAAATACACGGGTTTTCAGGTTGGCAAGCCATGCATAAGTATATCCAGTCCAATAGTCCGGCCCCAACTGTTCGATGTTTTTAATGGAGCGGAGAATCAGGTCGATGCTTCCATTACCCTGACTGGCATCAATGATGCCGAAGGGATGGAAAGCCAGCAAATGGGAGAAGTGGCGGTGGGATTCGGTCAAGGGGGTTCCCGGAGCAATCAGCAAGCCGCTTTCATTCTTCGCGAAGTCGGGCCATTCGGTCAACTGCTTCTTCCAGTGTATGGCTTCGTCCTTGAATCCGAGCGTGTCCGCCATTTCTTCCGCTACCATATAGGCAAGGCGGATATTGGCAAGGTCGTAATTGGTGGTTTCCTGAAACCAGGCGTCTATCCGGTTATCATTAATTTCCGGTGACGAGGAAAGCGGCAGCTTCCGCATGCCTTTCTTGTCCCTGACGGAAACGTTTTCAAAATAACGGGCTACCTCTTTCACCCACGGGTAAGCTCTTTGGGAAAGAAAGTCCGTATCCATACTATATTTCCATTGCAAATAGAAATGGTGCACAAGCCAGCCGGCAGCAGTAGGAGAATTGGCATACTGGTTCCATCCGCCGATAGGTTCTCCAGTCAACGTGGCGATGCAGGCTACGTTCATCCCTTCCACACCATAAAATTTGCGGGTGAACTTCTCCGAATTGTCTTTTATCCGCCATAGCCAGTCGGTGAAAACGGATGACTCTTCCAGGTGGTTGGATGCATATCCCGGCCAGTAGCTTAACTGCGTGTTCAGGTCGTTATGGAAGTCTCCCCGCCACGGTGGGGTTTGCCCGTTATCGGCAGTCCACACCGCTTGCAGGCAGATAGGGGGCGCTCCTTTGCGGGAAGCGGCAGCAAACTTATACATTTCAAGATACCATTGCTTTTCCAACAGGGTGTCCGGTATATGTATGCCCGATTTCTTCCAGTATCCTTTCCACCATTCTTCGTGTCCGGCCAGGCTGTTCTCAAAGTCATCGTTCATGCAACGGCTGATGCAGTCCAGTGCCCCTTCGTTCTCCGAATACCACGTTCCGGTGGAAGTAACACAATATTTTCCTTCCATCTTTTTGCCGGGCATCATCTCCCAGTCCACAGCTATTTCATAAGAGATGTCTCCCCATCCTTGCTGGCGGTACAGCAAGGAAGTAGGGGTTATTTCTTCCACTTTGCCCAACTTATATCCTAAAGAGGTCAGTTTATTCACTCCCGGCTGATAGTCCAGTACCTCTCCGTTTTCTTCATACAGCGGCGTAACCAGGCGGATGGGAAGTGTATCGGACAGGTTCTCAAACTGAAAACGTCCGCCTTTCTCATTGGCAGGAACAAAAATACGGGCTTTGGTACCTCTCTCCCATTCTATGGTACAGACAGCGGAAGCCAAATCGAGTTTTACATTCGTGACTTTACCCAAAGAAGCCGTATTCAGTTCGATGGCTCCGGCAGGTATCTTCGTCGGTGCGGAATCGTATCTTGTCCGTTCATCAATCAGTTTATAGACAGGAGTGATATCCTTCTTCTCAATCACCTGGTCGCAAACAAACTTATAGGTATAATCGGGAGAGGCAAACTGCTCTACCGGACGCAAATCCCATAAATCCGCACGGTCAATGGCAATGCGCAAACGTCCTTCCTTCTGCCATATCAATGCACCAGTCAGCCCGTTTCCCAGCGGAACAGCCTCATCCCATACTTCAGGAAGTTTGTCGAAAGTGAGACTGTGACAAAAAGGGAACGATTCGGCTTTTTCCACGCTCTGTTTACAGGAACAAAACAATCCTGCAACTACAATCATCTGTAAAAAATATACTGCTTTCATATGTTATTGGGGTTTCATAAAAATTCTTTTATCTCGACATTGCAAAGATGCGACAAGCTATCAATACCAGTATGCACTTTACGTACTTTCAACGTACACATACAATACAAATAGTGCTGTATTCGGGATATGGGCGGGAAATTGTACCTCAAGTGCAGCCATCTGTACACAATGTGTATCTCATAAGCACCGGGCATAAAAACAGGGCAGCCGTCTCAAGTCATTACTCGAAACGGCTGCCCTCTTTTTGTTATATGTTATTTACAGAATTTCCTTGTCTTCCCACTTTCCCCCGTGCCACTCCACTACCGACGTAAAGCCCGCTTTCTTCAAAGCTGCCAGTCCTTCGGAACGGGCATTATTTATTCTTTCGGGATAGTGGGCGTCACTGTTCACTTGCACGCGGATACCCAAGTCTTTCAACAAAGTGAAATAACGCTCATTGGGATAGAACGTGCCTAATTCGTGATAAGCCTTGGTGTTAATTTCGACAATATATCCACGACGGGCTATCGCTGCGAAATAATCGCAGACTAAAATGTCGTACCACGGTTCGTCCAGTAATCCGGGATGGTAGCAGGAAGCATTGTAATGCATCTTATCCGCATGGCCTACGATATCAAAGCCACCCAATTCTACCATACGAAGCAGGTTCTTATAATACAGGCGGACAACAAAATCAAGGTCGCCATCAAAATGGGCATCAACCAATTCACGGAAATGAGCTGCCGGAGTGTCAATGTCGACAATCTTACCTTCCGGAGAATATAACATATGCACAGAACCGATGCGATAATCGAGAGGTAGTTCCTGAAAACGGGGTGAAGAAGGATTGCTGTCCTCATTCAGATAGTCTATTTCAAGACCGATGGCTAGCTCTATCTTATCAGCATACTTTGCTTTGAGACGGGAGAATTCGGAAAAATAGTCGTCCATCCTGTCCCATTCCATTGTCCATGCAGTGGAGAATGGCAATGGGGCATGAGAGGAAATGCCATAAGAGGAGAAACCTTCACTGATGGCAAAACGGATGAAATCTTCCATGTTGGCTCGTCCGTCGCAATAGAGACAATGGCTATGATAGTTAGTAAGGTTTGTCATACAAGGTTATGTTATCGGGATTATTGTCACAAATCAGCCTTCTATTTCGCTGAGTTCCAGCCAACGCATTGTTTTCTCGTCAATCAGGTCGTTCACTTCGGGCAGACGTTTCGATTTCTCGGTCAGTTCGTCAACGGAGAGCGTACCGCTGCAAAGAAGTTCTTCGATCCGGACTTTTTCCGCTTCCAAGTCGGCAATTTCCTTTTCCAGTTGTTCGAACTCGCGCTTTTCCTTGAAGCTCATTTTCCGCTTGTCGTTCAGGCGGACACGGGCTGTCTTTTCTTCCTGTGGCTTCTCTGCTTCTTTTTCTACCTTGGCTTTCGCGTCTTTCCAGTCACGGTAATCGCTGTAATTGCCGGGGAAATCACGAATGTCACCCTGTCCGTTGAATACCATCAAGTGGTCTACTACCTTATCCATAAAGTAACGGTCGTGGGAAACGACAATCACGCAGCCCTTGAAGTTCTGAAGATATTCTTCGAGCACATTCAATGTGATAATGTCGAGGTCGTTGGTAGGCTCGTCCAGTACGAGGAAGTTAGGGTTGCGCATCAGGATGGTGCACAGGTAAAGGCGGCGACGTTCTCCCCCACTCAATTTGTAGACATAGCTATGCTGGGTTTCGGGGGTAAACAGGAAATGTTGCAGGAATTGGGAAGCGGTCAGCTTCTTTCCGTTGCCCAGCTCGATGACTTCGGCAATGTCCTGAATGACGTCTATCACTTTCATCTGTTCGTCAAACTGGAGCCCGTCTTGCGAGTAATAGCCGAAACGGACTGTTTCACCGATATCCACCGTTCCGCTATCGGGTTGTACTTGCCCCATTAGTATTTTGATGAAAGTAGACTTTCCCGTTCCGTTGTTTCCTACGATTCCCATCTTCTCATAGCGGGAGAAGATATAAGAGAAGTCTTCCAGAATTTTCAAATCACCAAAACTCTTGTACAGATGGTCAGCTTCGAATATCTTGCTGCCGATATAGGATGCCTTTACTTCCAGTTTTACGTTATCGTTGTTGAAACGCTGCTTCGCAACCTTTTCCAGTTCGTAGAAAGCGTCTTCACGGTAACGGGCTTTGTGACCACGTGCCTGAGGCATCCGGCGCATCCAATCGAGTTCCGTGCGATAGAGGTTGTTGGCACGTTCTATTTCTACGCTTTTAGCTTCGATACGTTCCTGGCGTTTTTCAAGATAATAGCTGTAATTACCTTTATATTGGTAAACTTGCTGATTGTCTATTTCGATGATTTCCGAACATACACGGTCGAGGAAGTAGCGGTCGTGGGTCACCATCAGCAAGCTGAGGTTGGTACGGCGCAAGTAGTCTTCGAGCCATTCGGTCATATCAAGGTCGAGGTGGTTGGTGGGCTCATCGAGAATCAGGAGTTCCGGTTCGGTAATCAGAGCGTTGGCGAGGGCGACACGTTTCAACTGTCCGCCGGAGAGTTGGCTTACTTTTTGGTCGAAGTTACGGATTTTGAGTTGCGAAAGGATTTGTTTGGCTTTCTGTTCGTATTCCCAGGCTTTCTCCTGATCCATACGTGCCAAGAGGTCTTCCAGTCCCGGATGTCCTTCGGTTTCCATGCAGCGTTCATATTCCTTGATAAGTTCTACGGTGCTGTTTCCATGATGGAAGCAGGCTTCGAGTACGGTCAGTTCTTCGGGGTATTGCGGGTCTTGTTCCAGATAATCCACACGAAGGTCACGGCGGAAAACGATGCTTCCGCTATCGTAGCCTTCCTTTCCGGCGATGATATTCAATAAGGTGGTTTTTCCGCTGCCGTTCTTTGCTATTAATCCTACGCGTTGGCCTTCGGCAATGCCAAGAGATATATTTTCAAAAAGAACCAAGTCGCCGAAAGACTTGGTCAGGTTATCTATCTGTAAATAAGGTACTGCCACGTATATTAGTGATTAACGGGTTAGTGATAGTGATTAGTGATTAATAATCACGGATTTATACTCTTCAATGACGTTGCAGGGCTGTCCTGCCTTTACTTTGCTCCATGCCAGTTTCATCGGGTCGATGATATGGTCTTTATATTGGAGAACAGGGGCTTCGCGGTTACCGTCGACCAGCGTTTTCCATTCCATGCCGTCCACTTCGTTGGCGAGAATTGCGCAGACCGTGATGCCGACAGCCAACCATTCTTCTTTATTCTTCGAACCAATCTTGCCGCTGTCAATCACTTGCTGAAGTTTCTCCAGGTCTTCTTCTATGCCCTGAAAGTCTTTTTTCAGTTCTTGTTTTACGGTAGATACAACCCATTCGTATCCTTCATTAATCTGATAGATTTCGGAAAGGCGGACAGGTATCAGTTCAGCCGGGTATTTCTCTCCTTCCTTGCGTATTTCCAAAGTAGAAAGTATGTCTTCGGCTTCTTTCACGATTCCGCCTTTGGGAACGGTGAAGGAACATTCGAAAGCAATATTGTCAATGCCTGCAATCCATACATGGGAAGTATAATAGGTTCCTTCTTCCTGAAACATCTCTTTGCTATACGCACATTCCAACGTTCCGACCTTCACAAGTGAAGCCGATTCGTTCTCTTTCAGTTCCTGCCGGACGGCGTCTTTACCATAACCAGCCTTTCCCTTAAATGCGGAAATACGAAAATTGCCCGACCATACATCGGGATTATAGAAAAGAAAAGAGCCTTCGCCATCTTCAAACTCATTCCAGTCCGATGGATAGTTCATAGAAAACCATGCTCCAGGAGAGATAAATTTCTTGCCTTGCATCCTTTTTCATTAAATGATTACTTGGCAAAAATACAATAAAATAGGGAAATTGCATGAAGATAGATAAGAAACTATTTACCTATCGGCTGTATTTTCCTGCGTACCTCTTTGGAAATTTCCAAAAACATATAATTCAGCTTGCCGGAATGGATACCTTCTTCATTCTCCTTGTACTTTTTATTGGCGTATTGTTTGGATTTCTCGAAGGTGAGCAGGGACATTTCATTCTGTGATTTGCCCACCATCGTGGAATCCAGTTGCTCGTCGGGAAAGAAGTCGTCCAAGTCGACGTCGCCAATCATCGTTGTCTCCAGGAAGTTCTTGTCGGTATGCGAATTGTCAGTATAGTATCCCACAAACATATGTCCCGGAGTACGTACTAAAATCGGGTCGATATTTATGGCGCGAAGCAGCGAGGCGAACAGTACGCTACCATCCACACAGTTGATTTGCGAGGATTCCAGTGCGTCGTCAAAGGTGCGGACACGTTGCGAGAATACGACATTGCTTGAAAGGCTGGTATTGGAAACGGAGCTATAACGGAATTTGCGCTTCTGCAAAATGTTCCAAAGGGCATATACTTGCTTGTCCACCGCTCCTTTAGCCTTGCTCTGATAACCGAGAAAGCGGTTGACGATGCGGGTGTTCAGCGCCTCACGGAGTAACTGGTCAATCATCGGATTCTCTTCATTGACATAGGCGGCAAAAAAGATACTTGTGTCATGAAACTTCGTTCCGTTCGCCACATACCCCAACAGACATTCATTGATGCTACGAACAGAGAACGTGCGCACACGCTGACCTAAGTCTTTCCCATTCATCTCGACGGTTACGGCAACGCTCACCGGCTCGGCCTGCGCGTTATTCTTCAATGCTTCATAATTCCAGATAATATCAGGATAAATGGTATATTCCGTCCGCGGCTTGTTCAGGACGAACTCGGAAACGGAACGGGAAAAGAAAGGCGTTTCTGCCACTTCGATCCGTACACGGCTATATGCGGTCTTTGATTTCAGCCGGACGGCAATGCAGGATTTCGGATTTCCCAAATAGGTGGAATCCGACGGAATGATAACTTGCGCATCGGTAGTGGCTACGGACAGAATAGCCGAGGGGAAAATATTCCCGCCCAAATCGTCTGCTATCTCAAAGCCTGTATTGAAGGAAGTATATTTAAAGACGGACACACCGCCAAGCAGGAGCAACAGTACAATCACTGCACCTATCACTTCGCGTCTCCGCCGTTTCAAGTCAATTTTTATCATTGTCGGTAGTTTCTATTATCAAGCATTTCTATGCTATTATCAAATATTTCTATGCTATCATCAAGCATTTTTATCCTATCTCGCTAACAAAGATAACAAATAACGGGCGTTTTTTCCTCCTGCCATCCATAAAAAGTTTCCTGTTCTGTACCAAATTCCCCAATTCGGGGAATGTAATAGGATTGTAACACCTGTTTCATCTGTCCGTAACAAAGTCTTCTCATCTTTGCAAAGGTTAAAATAAAAACGTAACTTTGTCATATCACATTAATACATATATTTTATGAACGAAACCCGTATTTTAGTTGTCGACGATGAAGAAGACCTCTGTGAGATTCTGAAATTCAATCTTGAAAACGAAGGTTATGAGGTGGATACCGCAAACTCTGCCGAAGAAGCATTGAAGATGGACATCAGCAGTTATCATTTAATTCTCCTCGATGTGATGATGGGAGAAATCTCCGGATTCAAGATGGCGAACATGCTGAAGAAAGACAAGAAAACGGCCAAAGTGCCTATCATCTTTATCACGGCAAAGGATACTGAAAACGATACGGTAACCGGATTCAATCTGGGTGCGGACGATTATATATCGAAACCTTTCTCGCTTCGTGAAGTCATTGCGCGTGTGAAGGCTGTGCTGAGGCGTACGGCTACTGCGGAAACAGAAAGAGCGCCGGAACGGCTTACTTATCAGACGCTTGTCATCGACATCACGAAAAAAAAGGCGAGCATCGACGATGAAGAAGTATCACTGACTAAAAAAGAATTTGAAATATTGCTTCTGCTGGTACAGAATAAGGGACGTGTATTCTCACGTGAAGATATTCTGGCACGTATCTGGAGCGACGAAGTGTATGTACTAGACCGTACTATCGACGTGAATATCACCCGTTTGCGCAAGAAGATAGGGATTTACGGCAAATGCATCGTCACTCGTCTCGGATACGGATACTGTTTTGAAGCTGAATAATTAGCAACTATGAACCTGCCTGTAACTCAAAAACATTTCCTTTCTTTCAGCCGAAAGCTATTCCTTTCGGTTATCTCGTTATTTTTGGTATTCGTCATCTGCTTCATAGCCTATCAGTACCAACGTGAACGGGAATATAAAATAGAACTGCTGAACACGAAGCTGCAAGATTACAACAGCCGGCTTTACGAACGACTGGACTCACAACCGCTTGACAATGCGGCTGTCAACGATTATATCAATAATCATATCCTTGAAGATTTGCGTGTGACGCTTATCGACATGAATGGAAATGTGATTTACGACAGTTATCCGAACCATGACGAACAGATGGAAAACCATCTGAACCGGCCGGAAGTTCAGAAAGCACTGAAGCATGGCAACGGATTTGATGTGCGCCGTACCTCGGAAACAACCGGTGTCCCTTATTTCTATTCGGCGACACGTTATAAGGACTATATTGTCCGTTCGGCTCTACCTTATAATGTAAGTCTTATCAATAACCTGAAAGCCGACCGACATTACTTATGGTTTACGGTTATCGTGACTTCGCTGTTAATGATTATCTTCTACAAGTTCACGAATAAGTTAGGGACTTCTATCAGCCAACTCCGTGAGTTTGCCATGCGTGCCGACCGGAACGAGCCTATCGAAATGGCCATACAATCGGCTTTCCCGCACAATGAACTGGGAGAAATCTCACAGCATATCATCCAAATCTACAAACGCCTGCACGAAACGAAAGAAGCTCTTTACATCGAACGTGAAAAGCTGATTACCCATCTTCAGATTTCACATGAAGGACTGGGAGTATTTACGAAGGATAAGAAGGAAATTCTTGTCAATAATCTCTTTACCCAATACAGCAATCTGATTTCGGACTCCAATCTGGAGACAACGGAAGAGGTTTTCGCCATCAGTGAATTGAAAGATATCATACATTTTATCAACAAGAATCGGCAACAACGTTCGAGAAGTAAGGATGAGAAAAGAATGTCCATCACCATCAACAAGAACGGACGCACGTTTATCGTCGAATGTATCATCTTCCAGGATGCGAGCTTCGAGATTTCAATCAATGACGTCACCCAGGAAGAAGAACAGGTGAATCTGAAACGTCAGTTGACGCAGAATATTGCGCATGAGTTGAAAACGCCCGTCAGCAGTATTCAGGGATATTTGGAGACTATTGTCAGCAATGAAAACATTCCACGTGAGAAGATTAATGTGTTCCTTGAACGTTGTTATGCGCAAAGCAATCGTTTGAGCCGGTTATTGCGTGACATTTCTGTGCTTACCCGCATGGATGAAGCCGCCAACATGATTGATATGGAGCGTGTGGACATCAGCGTACTGGTAGGAAACATCATCAACGAAGTAGCACTGGAACTGGACGAGAAGCATATCACAGTGGTTAATTCCTTAAAGAAAAGCATACAAGTCAAAGGAAATTATTCTCTGATTTATTCTATTTTCCGTAATCTGATGGACAATGCCATTGCATATGCGGGCACAAACATTCAGATTAATATCAACTGCTTCCGTGAAGATGAAAGCTACTACTATTTCAGCTTTGCCGATACGGGCGTAGGTGTGTCACCCGAACATCTGAACCGTCTCTTCGAACGCTTCTACAGGGTAGACAAAGGTCGCTCACGAAAGTTAGGCGGAACAGGACTCGGACTGGCTATCGTGAAGAATGCGGTTATCATTCATGGTGGCAGCATCTCTGCCAAAAACAGTCAGGGTGGTGGACTGGAATTTGTATTTACATTGGCAAAGGAGAAGTAAAGTTTTTCAAAAAGTAAGGGTTTAATAAAAAAGGTTCTTTGAAAAGAAACAGGAAAGAAAACAAAAAAGAGGTCAGAGAAGAAAAGGAAGAAAAATTCTTTGAATAAGATGAAAAGGCATTATCTTTGTCTTTCATGTAATTCATAGAAGTTCAATATAATAATAGTCAATCATGAAAACGAACATAAATATTCTTCCGATTGTATGTCTTCTTTGTCTCTGTGCCTGCAAAAACGGTAATGCTTCCGGCTTAAACAAAAACGAAGTAGCGCAGGATACTATCAAGACCTTTGCCCTGCCATCCATCCCCGCAATGATGACAGCACCGGATCAACGTGCCGACTTCCTTGTCAAGCATTATTGGGATAATGTGAACTTTGCCGACACCAACTACATTCATCATCCCGAAGTGACCGAACAAGCCTGGGCGGACTATTGTGACATTCTGAATCATGTTCCGTTGGAAACCGCACAGGAAGCGATGCAGAAAACAATCGAACGGACAAATGTAGACAAGAAAGTATTCACTTACATCACCGACCTGGCAGACAAATATCTGTATGACCCTAACTCCCCAATGCGTAACGAAGAATTCTACATTCCCGTATTAGACGCAATGCTAGCCTCTCCCATATTGGAAGAAATAGAAAAGGTGCGCCCCAAAGCCCGTCGCGAATTAGCACAGAAGAACCGTATCGGCACCAAAGCGCTGGATTTCAACTACACACTAGCTTCCGGCACACAAGGCTCTCTTTACCAACAAAAAGCAGACTATACATTATTATTCATCAACAACCCCGGATGCCATGCCTGTACAGAAACAATAGACGCACTAAAAAACTCCCCCATCATCAACCAACTTTTAGCACAAAAGAAGTTGATAGTCCTTTCCATCTACCCCGACGAAGAACTGGATGAGTGGAAAAAGCATCTAAACGAATTCCCCAAAGAATGGATTAACGGGTACGACAAGAAATTCATCATCAAAGAACAACAACTGTATGACCTGAAAGCCATCCCCACCCTCTACCTATTGAACAAGGATAAAACGGTACTTCTGAAGGATGCTCCTATCCAAGCCATCGAGGAATACCTACTAATGAAAGGCGAACAATAAACAGCTTCCACGCCGCACATCCATGCCGTAGCACACGCCCACACAACACGTGCCCACGCCGTAACGCATGCCCCACCGCACGTGCCCACGCCGCATGGTTTCCCGGCCTCGTTTTTTCAGCGTCAAGCGCAGGTGTTTTCTCCGGCGTCAAGAAGGGCAGACTGTTTGAGCGTAGCGAGTTTCTGCCCTTTAGCCGGAGTAAACACCGGAGTAGCTGAAAAAACGCAGCCTTGATTCTTTCTTTTTGGTTCTTTTTCTTTCGTATCAAGACGAAAGAAAAAGAACGCCCCCTTTGCAAAAGCCAAATAAACTCCCTATCTTTGCCACGCATTGGTTTGCAGACCTCAAAACACACGAGGAAAGCGATTAAAAGGGAATCAGGTGTAAATCCTGAACAGTCCCGCTGCTGTAAGTTCCATATGTTCGTTGCGAGCAACCTACTTTTAGCCACTGGAAAGAAACTTCCGGGAAGGCGCCCGCAACAGGAACGAGTCAGAAGACCTGCCATGCACCCAATTTCACTGCTTTCGAGGAAAAAGCGTTGAGTCTAATGACCCGGACATTCGTCTATCATTTCATTCATCACTCTGATTCAGAGAAAGTGTGTTTTAATTAATAAACTCTGCCAAGTTTATTTATGCGTGTCCGGTCGAAGGGATTTCGCCCGGACACTTTTTAAAAGTGAAAAAACAGACTAGTAGGATAAGGATGAAACATATCATGTCATACAAAAGCATCTGCGCGGCATTCTGCTGCCAACTTTTATCCGCAACACTTTTCGCGCAACAGCAAAAAGTGGATACGACGCATACCTACTCCATCCCCGAAATAACCGTTTCCGATATTTATCAAACAAGAGAAGTACGTTCCAGCGCTCCGTTGCAGGTACTATCCAAAGATGCACTGAAGAATCTGCACGCTTTGCAGGTTTCCGACGCAGTAAAGCACTTTGCCGGAGTGACCGTGAAAGATTACGGTGGTATCGGCGGACTGAAAACCGTATCCATACGTAGCCTGGGAGCACAGCATACAGCCGTAGGTTATGACGGAATCACCGTAACCGACTGTCAAACCGGACAGATAGACATCGGTCGTTTCTCTCTTGACAATGTAGACCAACTATCACTCAGCAACGGCCAGAGCGACAATATCTTCCAACCGGCACGTTTCTTTGCTTCCGCAGGAATACTGAATATACAGACACTCACTCCCCGTTTCAAAAAAGGAAAGCGCACGAATATCAGTGCCGCCTTCAAGACCGGTTCGTGGGGACTGGTTAATCCGTCCGTCCTGATAGAGCAGCAACTCACCCCCAAATGGACAGTCACAGCCAATGGAGAATGGATGTCATCGGACGGACAATATCCATATACCCTGCACTACGGAAATACAGCAGACGACCTGACGTCACGGGAGAAAAGAAAAAATACCGATGTGCAGACTTTTCGTGCTGAAGCCGGACTTTACGGCAACTTTTCCGACAAAGAGCAATGGCGGTTGAAAGCTTATTACTTCCAATCTTCGCGGGGACTGCCGAAAGCTACTACACTTTATAACGACTACTCTGCGCAGCATCTTTGGGACAAGAATACATTCGTACAAAGCCAATACAAGAAAGAGTTCAGCCGGCAATGGGTATTCCAAACTTCCGCCAAGTGGAACTGGAGTTATCAACGCTATTTAGACCCCGACACTAAAAACTCTTTAGGGAAAACGGAGAACAGCTATTATCAGCAGGAATATTATCTTTCAGCATCGGTATTATACAGATTGCTGAGTAATCTTTCATTCTCTCTTTCTACAGATGGAAGTATCAATACCATGGATACTAATCTTGCTAATTTTGCGCAACCCACCCGCTACTCATGGCTGACCGCTTTTGCCGGAAAGTACGTGAATGACTGGCTGACAATCTCAGCATCCGCCCTGGCAACCATCATCAATGAAGATGTGAAAGAAGGCGGCAGTGCCGGCAATCACCGCAAATTAACGCCTTATGTCAGCGCTTCATTCAAGCCGTTCCGTAACGAAGAGTTCCGTATCCGTTTCTTCTATAAAGACATTTTCCGCCTGCCTAGTTTCAATGACTTATACTATCAGGAAGTGGGAAACACCAAACTGAAGCCTGAGAATGCGAAGCAATATAATATCGGTCTGACATACAGCAAGAATGTATGCTCATTCCTTCCTTATCTTTCTGCAACCGTTGATGCATACTATAACAAAGTAACGGATAAAATAATCGCCTATCCCACCAAAAACCTTGCGATTTGGAGTATGAGAAACTTGGGAAGTGTAGATATTAAAGGTATCGACGTCACAGGAAACTTGTCTCTTCAACCTTGGGAGAAAATACGCATCAACCTGTCCGGTAATTATACATATCAACGGGCGTTGGATGTCACTGACCCTGCCCCCGACACCGAAGAAGGAAGAACTTATAAACATCAGATAGCCTATACCCCGCGTGTGTCCGCCTCAGGACAGGCAGGTATTGAAACTCCCTGGATTAACTTGTCATATTCATTCCTTTTCTCAGGAAAACGATATATACAAGGAGAAAATATTGCAGAAAACAGAATGAATAGTTACAGCGACCATAGCATTTCAGCAAACCGTAGCTTCAATATATTGAAGACCCATACTACTATAAGCCTGGAACTATTGAATATATCTGACAAGAACTACGAGATTGTTAAGAACTTCCCGATGCCGGGTCGATCGGTCAGAGCAACTGTAAGCATCAAATATTAAGTATAAAAACAGAAAAATTATGAATATAAGAACAAAGTTATTGTATATATATCAGATATTATTCTGTCTATTCCTGCCTTTATTCGTCGCTTGTGATGATTTGGAAGATAAGCCGGACACAACAAATGTTGACGGCAATATCTCCGAAACCGGTACTGCTGAACTTTATATATTGAGCGAAGGTCTCTTCAACCTGAATAACAGTTCATTAGCACGATATTCATTCAAAGACAACAAGCTGACCAAAAGCTACTTCAAAGACCTGAACAAGCGCGGTTTGGGTGATACGGCCAACGACATTGCTCTATATGGGAGCAAATTGTACATTGTAGTGAATGTATCAAGCACCATTGAAGTAATCGACTTTCAGACAGGCAAGTCTATAAAACAGATTCCAATGCTCACCGACAATGGAAGTTCCAGACAACCACGCCATATTACGTTTTATGAAAACAAAGCATATGTCTGTTCGTATGATGGAACTGTAGTACGCATTGACACCACCTCACTAGAAACAGAAGCAATAGTAAAAGCCGGAAGGAATCCGGAAAGCATCTGCGTACAGAACAAAAAATTATATGTTTCCAACTCGGGTGGATTAGACTATTCTGAAGGATTGGGAGTTGATAATACAGTTTCTGTTATTGATATTGCATCTTTTACTGAAATAAAAAAAATAAAGGTAGGTCCCAATCCCGGTTGCATTCTGCCTGATTCGGACGGAAACATTTACGTAGCAACACATGGAAATAATATTTCAGACGGAGACTTTCATTTAGTGAAAATCAACGGTCTGACAGACGAAGTTGAGCAGATTTATGATGAAAAAGTAATGAGCTTTGCCGTTAGTGGTAATATTGCCTATTTGTATAATTACAACTACAAGACCGAAAGCTCCTCGATTAAAGTATTCAACTTAAAAACAGGAGAAACAATAAGGGAAAACTTTATCACAGACGGTACAAAAATAAGCACTCCATACGGTATCAATATCAATCCATACAGTGGGAATATATATATTACAGAAGCATACAGTTACACTATAACCGGTGACGTATTATGTTTCAACCAGAATGGACAACTGCAATTCAGGTTAAACCGTATCGGGCTGAATCCCAATACTGTTATATTTAGCGACAAATCATCATCCGCAGACGGCAATAAAGAAGAACCCGACCCGGATGCTCCTTCTGCCTTTGCCAATAAGGTATTGGAATACAAGCCTGCCCCAAGTCAGTTTATGAATACACCAACTACTGCATATCAGGAAAATTACAACGCAGAAGATGTACGCCAATATGCCGAAGAAAAATTGAAAGACCCATATTTGTGCCTTATCAGCCTTGGAGCATACGGTGGTTATATTACAGTAGGTTTTGACCACACTGTTCCTAATATACCGGGAGAATATGACTTGAAAATATATGGAAATGCTTCTTATGATGCCTTCGGAACATTAACCGGAGCTCTTGGTGGAAGTTCAGAGCCGGGAATTGTACTGGTATCCAAAGATACTAACGGCAATGGATTGGCAGATGACGAATGGTATGAACTGGCAGGAAGTGAATATAATTCTCCTTCCACTATAAAGGATTACACAATCACATATTACCGTCCATCTTCTCTTAAAGCCGATGTCAAGTGGACTGATAATAAAGGTGGCTCGGGATATGTATCCCGAAACGACAGCTATACAAGAAACTCCTACTATCCGGCATGGATAGAAGAAGATGAAATCACTTTTCACGGAAGCCGGTTGAAGGATAACGCAGAAAATGAGCCACGTGAAGGAATGCCTGAGCATTGGGTCGGATATTGTTATGATTTTGGATACGCAGACAATCATCCCAATAATAAAGAGCAATCTAAATTCGATATAAATTGGGCTGTAGATAAGAATGGAATACCTGTTGCTTTAGATGGCATCGACTTTGTCAGAATCTATACAGCAGTCAATCAATATTGTGGCTGGATGGGAGAAATTTCTACAGAAATACAAGCTATTGAAGATTTACACTTTGAGAAATAAATAACAAACTATGTATAATTTATAAATTTAAAGAAGAATGAAAAAGTATTTTCTATTAATGTTAATAACCTTATCACTAGGTTTTACAGCTTGTTCCGACGATGACACTGAAGCAACGCTATCCAGTGTAAGCATTGCAAATGAAGGAGAACAAACTGAAATAGTACAAAATGGCGTATTGACACTGGTTGCCAAATACAATTGCAATATGACTCCTAAATTTGAATGGAAAGTCGACAATGAAGTAAAATCAAACGAAGCTACATTCAACTTCTCTAGTGAAAAATTAGGAGAACATATAATTACACTTACTGTCTCTATAGGTGAAATTGAAGAAAATGCGACCATAAAAGTTAGTGTATATGGCAAATACAAAAAAGGAACATTTATATTAAACGAAGGAAGTGCCGGAAGGACAAATAGCCACTTAATATTTATTTCTCCCGATTATGAAGTAACAAAGGAAGCTTATTATGAAGTAAATGGTAGCCACTTGGGAGATGTTAGTCAAGACTTATACATTAATAATGGTAAAATCTACATTATCAGCCAAGGAGCATATAATAATACATCAACTATGGGAGTTACTATAGCAAACGCTGAAACACTTGAAAAAATTGCAGTTTACCATGATGAACTCAGTGACCTCAGCATGCCTACAAATATTGTAGCCACCGATGAAGACAATCTGTACATCCGAGACTCTCAAGGTATCCATTTATTCAACCCTTCCACAAAAACTATAGCACTCATTGAAGGTACAGAACGTGCGGTTCAAACAAGAATGGCAGTATCTAAAGGCAAAGTATTTACAGCAAAAGGCAATTCCATTATAGTGATTCAAGGGAAAAATGTCATTGGAACAAAAGAGCTTAATAGTACACCAAATGGTATTCTTAAGGCTGATGATGGAAACATATGGGTATCAACGTCAAATAGTATCAGTAAATTATCTTCTACCGATTATTCTATTATTAAAACTAACAATCTGGAAGGATACCAACTCAGTGCCTATGGTTCACCCGCAGTTTCTGTAAAAGGAAATACATTCTATTTCAACAACAATTTTGACATCAAAATATACAAACATGATTTTACGACAGAAACAACCGAGATGCTTTATAATGTAGGAGAAAATGTAGAAAATGCCAATATAGTTTATGGTTCGGTAGCCGTCAACCCTGCCAATGGCGATGTCTATATGAACACGATTAAAGACTATAGTGAATACACTACCAATACTATCAGTATTTTTAATTTCGAATATGATAAAGAGCCACTATTACACAATCTAAAAAATTATACAAGTTTTCCTAGTGGCATTTATTTTACTGAAAGTTTTGAATAATGAGATATTAGAAAAAAAATCAAGAACAATAGGGCTATACTTCAAATAAAGAGGTATAGCCTTTTTTTATACAGTACTAAACCCGACATTCAATACTAACAAAAAGTCACCAAGTCCTTGCTTATTACACAAATTTTAGTTACATTCGTTGAATAAAAACTCAAAATATACAACAATGGAATTACCTTTTGCTGAATCATGGAAAATAAAGATGGTAGAACCCATCCGAAAAAGCACTCGTGCAGAACGCGAACAATGGATTAAAGAAGCACATTACAACGTCTTCCAACTCAAATCAGAACAAGTTTATATAGACCTTATCACCGACTCAGGAACAGGAGCAATGAGCGACCGCCAATGGGCGGGAATGATGCTTGGTGATGAAAGTTATGCCGGTGCGACATCTTTCTTCAAACTGAAAGAGATGATTACGAAACTGACCGGATTTGAATATATCATTCCGACTCACCAGGGACGTGCCGCAGAAAATGTCCTTTTCTCCTATTTGGTGCACGAAGGAGACATCGTACCCGGCAACTCACATTTCGATACTACTAAAGGACATATCGAAGGACGCCATGCCATCGCGTTAGACTGCACCATTGATGCCGCCAAGCAGACACAGCTAGAACTCCCCTTCAAAGGAAATGTAGACCCTGACAAATTACAGAAAGCTCTGACTCAATACGCCGAACGCATCCCTTTTATCATCGTAACCATTACCAACAACACCGCCGGCGGACAACCCGTATCTATGCAGAACTTACGCGAAGTACGCGCCATCGCTGATAAATACGGCAAACCGGTACTTTTCGACTCCGCCCGCTTTGCTGAAAATGCTTACTTCATCAAAATGCGTGAAGAAGGTTATCGGGATAAATCCATTAAAGAAATTACGCGAGAGATGTTTGCCCTTGCCGACGGTATGACAATGAGCGCCAAGAAAGACGGAATCGTCAATATGGGCGGATTCATTGCAACACGACGTGAAGACTGGTATGAAGGCGCAAAAGGTTTCTGTGTACAATACGAAGGGTATCTCACTTATGGCGGAATGAACGGCAGGGATATGAATGCACTTGCCATCGGACTGGATGAAAATACCGAATTCGATAATCTCGAAACACGTATCAAGCAAGTGGAATACCTGGCAAAGAAACTGGATGAATACGAAATCCCTTATCAACGTCCTGCCGGCGGCCATGCCATTTTCATTGATGCTCCCAAAGTGCTGACACACGTACCAAAGGAAGAATTTCCGGCACAGACACTAACTGTCGAACTCTATTTGGAAACCGGTATCCGTGGATGCGAAATCGGTTATATCCTTGCCGATCGCGATCCGGTTACCCATGAAAACCGCTTCAACGGACTCGATCTGCTACGTCTTGCCATTCCTCGCAGAGTATATACGGACAATCATATGAATGTAATCGCCGCCGCTCTCAAAAATGTATATGAACGGAGAGAAAGCATTACCCGTGGAGTACGTATCGCCTGGGAAGCTCCTTTGATGCGGCATTTCACAGTACAGCTAGAAAGGTTGTCCGTATAAACAGGAAAAGTCCATATAAGCAGGGAAAGCCCATATAAACAGGAAAAGTCCGTATAAGCAGGGAAAGTTATCTCCGTCAACAATTGTCCGTATAAACAAAAGTTCTTCCGAAGTGTTTATATTATAATCGATCAAACTTAATACGTAAAAATTATGGCAGAAGATTATAAATTAATAGACAACGAAGAAAAACATCGATATGAATTTCAGATTGATGGCAAGATAGCTGAAATAGACTATATCAAATCAAATAACGGAGAAATCTATCTCGTTCACACGGAAGTACCTGCTTCACTGGGCGGAAGAGGAATCGGGTCACAACTTGCTGAAAAGGTATTGACGGACATTGAGAAACAAGGTTTACGCCTGGTGCCACTTTGCCCGTTTGTAGCCGGATATATCCATAAACATCCTGAATGGAAGAGAATTGTAATGCGTGGTATTCACATTAAATAAGTATAGCTATGGGAAAGAAAGTTGAATATACCAATGGCGAACTGACTATTGTATGGCAACCGGAATTATGCCAGCATGCCGGAATATGCGTAAAGATGTTACCCAACGTCTATCATCCGAAAGAAAGGCCATGGGTGCAAATTGAGAATGCGACAACGGAAGAATTAATTGCACAAATCAGCAAATGTCCGTCAGGAGCATTAAGCTACCGGCTGAATAAAAAAGCTGAATGAGAAAAAGCCCGGCAAGCAAGAAAAGATAAGTAAGGAAAAATAAGTAACCAAAAGAGAAACGGTGAATAAGAAGGGAAATTTCCCATTCATTATTCACCGTTTCTCTTTTATTTTATATTCAATCCAGAGTCCATGTCAGCACAAAATCCGGATGGATGCGATAACCCGTTGTATAGAGTTTTTGCTGTTCCGTCACGAACTCCTGAACTTGAAACGTACCTTCTTCCTGAGGAACAAACTGTGTCAAACGGAGTTTGCGGAGATCGGCGTCGGCATTTTCCATCCGTTTAAAGATAGCTTCTTTTGCAGACCAGTGCAGCAACAGTCCCCATACTATATCATCTTTATAAACTCCTACCTGCTCGTCGGGACGGATATAACGGTCGGCCACCCGATGAACCCGTTGACCGTATTGCTCAATATCAATGCCAACAGGAGCCGGAGAACCAAGTATCACAGCCACATACCCTTTCGTATGAGAAATACTGATAAAGAAAGAATGATCGGCCAGATAAGGTTTGCCTTCTGAAGAATAAGCAATTTCCTTATCTTCCCGAAGCATTGAATACAGCAGCACACGAACAGATGTCCATTCCATCTTCCGGCGTTCAGAGACAAAACGGTTCAGTTCCTGCTCACAGGAAATTCTTCGCGCTTCGGGCAGAAGAGCCAGTAATGTATCCAAAGATTCTTCCATCTTCCATACAGCCCACTGTATATCATTGGTTCTACTTTGCAGGAATAACGCCATCTTATGCTTGGTTGAAATTATATTTCCGTGATTATTCTTCTGTAATTATTCTCTTGGGATTGTCCTTCCGTGATTATTCCTTCATGACTTATTCTTTTTCTTCCGATGCTTCCGTATCGTCAGGCAGAATCGTAAACTTGACTTTCAGAATCCGGCGGCTATCCATCTCCAAGACTTCAAACTCATAATTGTGGTAAGTCACTTTCTCGTGCAATGCCGGGAATTCGCCTTTAATTTCGAGCAACATACCCGCCAATGTATCGGCATCCCCTACCACTTTCTCAAATTCATCTTCGCTTACTTTCGCAATCTTATAGAAATCCGTCAACTGCGTTTTTGCCTCGAATATCCAGGTATGGTCATTCAGCACGACATATGTACGTTCTTCATCGTCATACTCGTCATGAATCTCCCCTACAATTTCCTCGATAATATCTTCCATCGTCACCAGTCCGGAAGTTCCGCCGAATTCATCCACAACGATGGCAATATGAATCTTATTCGCCTGGAAATCACGCAGCAAATCATCAATCATCTTCGTCTCCGGCACAAAATACGCAGGACGGATCAACGACTGCCAACGGAAATTATCCCCCTTGCTCACATGAGGCAGAAGGTCTTTGATATACAGCACCCCCTTGATATTATCCCGCGAACCGGCAAAGACAGGAATACGCGAATAAGCATTTTCAATGATACATTGCATCACTTCCTTGAAAGACGTGCGAATATCCAAATCGACCATATCCAGGCGTGATGTCATCACTTCTTTCACGGTTTCTCCGCCAAAACGGATAATTCCTTCCAGGATATTATTCTCTTCGGTAAGTTCCGCTTTATCCGTAAGTTCCAATGCGTGTGACAGTTCGTCAACTGAAATATTATGGCTTTTCTTGGCAAAATGCTTGTTCAGAAAAGCAGTAGAGCGTACCAGGACAGTAGCTATCGGATAAAATATCTTTTCCAGGTAATAAATGCCCGGCGCGGAGAAACGGCAGAAAGCCAATGTCTTCTGTGCAGAATAAATCTTCGGCATGATTTCGCCGAACAGGAGCAACAGAAAAGTCAGTATCACAGTCAGTATCAAGAACTCTGCCAACGGAGAATGAAATACAAAGACATTCATAAAGAAGAAGTTGCAGAGCATGATAATGGTTACGTTCACAAAATTATTAGTAATCAGTATCGTCGCCAGGAGACGTTCGGAATTGCCAAGAAGGGCACTTATTTTATCATCGGAAGTATGATTCCGTTCATCAATATCATTCCGGTCTGAAGGAGAAAGCGAGAAAAAAGCGATTTCAGAAGCCGAAGCAAAACCGGAAGCCAGCAGGAGCACACCTGCCAGTACTATGGCAATAATAGCAGAGATAGAAGGAGTGTTTACGGTAATACCGTTGAAAATGTCAGCCAATTGGCTTAAATAACCATCTGAGTCCAAAGAGTATATATTTTAGTTTAACAAAAGACAATGTGCCAATCTGCTCGCGAAAACCTATTGGCACACTATCACATTACTAGAACGGCAAGTCATCTGCCGGATTATCTTGTACAGGCTGGGCTTGCGATTGCTGCGTCTGTTGTGATTGCTGTTGCATTTGCTGCGGCTGACCGGCGGCAGGCTGTTGTGCAGAAGCAGCAACTCCCGGATTAGCGCCTTTCGGAGACAGCATTTCCATATTATCCACATAAATCTCGGTGATATAGCGCATAGCTCCCGACTGGTCACTGTAAGAACGTGTTCTAATCTTTCCTTCCAGATACAATTTGTCACCTTTGTGCACATATTTATCCACAATCTCAGCCAGACGGTTGGATGCAACGATATTATGCCACTCCGTTCTTTCAGGAATTTGGGTTCCATTTTGCAATGTATAGCCACGGTCTGTCGTAGCTAACGGAAAAGTTGCCACAGCCGAGCCTGTATCGAAATATTTCACCCGCGGATCTTGTCCCACGTTTCCTATCAATATCACTTTATTTACTGACATATATGTATCAAGTTTATAATTCTTAGTTTCAAATGCGCTGCCAAAATTAAACAGAATAACAATAGGATGCAAGAATTGTTGTAACTTTTATTTCGAATCAATATACTTCTCAATAAAAGCGTGCACCAACCTTGAAACAGCATATTGCTCCAATTCTTCCGCCTTTATTTTCTGAAACTTACTGAAAGAAGCCGTTTCTCCGGGCAATGTCACTTCATAGAAATTAGCATAAATCACCCGATGGGACAATACATGCTTCACTTCCCTGCACACCGAACGGACTACCGGCTGCTCCTCCGACGCAAAAAACGCCCGAAATTCAGGCAAAGCTAAAAAATCTTCTTCCGGCACAGGCACCGGAGTTTCTATCAAAGGTAGTTCAAACAGGTTCTTCCAAATATCATCTGCCGTCCGCTTATTTATAAAGGTATGCGCGCCCGCACGTACATAAATATAATTGAAATAACGGTTCGTCGTTTTCGTCTTATGTCGCTTCACAGGCAGCTTGGCAACCAACCCTTTCGCAAGAGCCGAACAACTATCTGCCAACGGGCAAAACAAACAGTCAGGCGATTGCGGCGTACACTGAATCGCTCCGAAATCCATAATTCCCTGATTGTAGAGAGCCGGCTGTTTTCTATCCAGCATCTCGTCCGCCAACCCTGCAAAAAGTTTCTTTCCCTCTGTCGAATCAATCGGCGTGTCAATGCCGAAATAACGTGAAAGCACACGATACACATTTCCGTCCACCACCGCATAAGGCATACCATAAGCAAACGAGCAGATGGCCGCCGCCGTATACTCCCCCACTCCTTTCAAAGCCAACACTTCCGGATACGTTTTCGGGAAAACTCCATTCATGCTTTTTGCGGCAGCGTGAAGATTCCGGGCACGTGAATAATATCCCAATCCCTGCCAATATTTCATCACCTCGTCCTCGTCTGCGTCAGCCAACGTCCGCACATCGGGAAAGCGCTTGATGAAACGCATAAAATAATCATATCCCTGCACCACACGTGTCTGCTGAAGGATAATCTCCGAAATCCATATCAGATACGGATCGGAAGACTCCCGCCAGGGCAACTCACGCTTATTCTCTTTATACCACTCTATAATTGTTTCATTGAACTTGTTCATAGGCCCGGTCATCATGTATCATCTAACATTTATCTTGTATATGCTGTTCAAAAGCCACACAAAAGTAACTCTTTTGGCTCTAAGAAAACTCAACGCCACCATTTTTTTAGAAAAATGTGCATAATATATTTTTTTAGGAGCTTAAAAAGCTATATATTTGCAGTCCAAAAAATTAGCAATAACATAGTAATAATATTTTTTTTAAGGAAAAATGACTAAAGCAGATATTGTAAACGAGATTACAAAGAAAACTGGGATTGATAAGCAGACAGTTCTTACAACAGTTGAGGCATTTATGGATGCAGTAAAGGATTCACTGTCTAACGATGAGAACGTATACCTGCGTGGGTTTGGTAGTTTCGTAGTAAAGAAAAGAGCACAGAAAACTGCTCGTAACATTTCTAAAAACACTACGATCATTATTCCGGAGCACAACATTCCGGCTTTCAAACCGGCTAAGACATTTACAATTTCAGTAAAGAAATAATAAACAAGAGTATTAACCCATAAAATTTGAAGCTATGCCAAGCGGAAAGAAGAAAAAAAGACATAAAATGTCTACGCACAAGCGTAAAAAAAGACTAAGAAAGAACAGACATAAAAGCAAAAAATAATTTTTAAGTCTGGATCACACAGAAATAAAGAACAAACTTGCGAAGCTAATGTCTTTCAAGTTTGTTCTTTGTTTAAGTAGCTAACCCAAAATGAACAATTTGTCAAAAAAGTTGTTCATATAAACGAGATTCAATCAATAATAAGGAAACAAAACAGTGACAAATGAACTAGTAGTTGACGTACAGCCCAAAGAGGTCTCCATCGCCCTTCTCGAAGATAAGAGCCTGGTGGAACTTCAAAGCGAAGGAAGAAATATTTCTTTCTCTGTGGGCAATATGTATTTGGGACGTATCAAGAAATTGATGCCCGGACTGAATGCATGCTTTGTAGACGTCGGTTACGAGAAAGACGCTTTCCTTCATTATCTTGACCTGGGTCCTCAATTTAACTCACTCGAAAAGTTTGTAAAGCAGACTTTAAGCGACAAAAAGAAGCTGGCCTCCATCAGCAAGGCAACCCTGCTTCCCGACCTCGACAAGGATGGAACTGTATCCAACACACTCAAGGTGGGACAAGAAGTAGTGGTGCAAATCGTAAAGGAACCGATCTCCACGAAAGGGCCGCGACTGACGTCCGAAATTTCATTTGCCGGACGTTACCTCGTGCTCATCCCTTTCAACGACAAGGTTTCCGTATCACAAAAAATTAAATCGAGCGAAGAACGCGCCCGCCTGAAACAACTGCTGATGAGCATCAAGCCGAAAAACTTCGGTGTCATCGTCCGCACGGTAGCCGAAGGCAAACGCGTAGCCGAACTCGACGGAGAGCTTAAAGTTTTGGTTAAGCATTGGGAAGATGCGATGGTAAAAGTACAAAAAGCCACCAAGTACCCGACGTTGATTTATGAAGAAACCAGCCGCGCCGTAGGTTTGTTGCGCGACCTCTTCAACCCTTCTTTTGAGAATATTCACGTCAACGACGAGGCTGTGTACAATGAAATCAAAGACTACGTATCACTGATTGCGCCCGACCGGGCTAATATCGTGAAACTGTACAAAGGCCAGCTTCCCATTTACGACAATTTCGGTATCACCAAGCAGATTAAATCATCGTTTGGTAAAACTATCTCTTACAAGAGTGGTGCCTATCTGATTATTGAGCATACTGAGGCGCTTCACGTAGTAGACGTGAACAGCGGTAACCGCACCAAGAATGCCAACGGACAGGAAGGCAACGCACTCGAAGTAAACCTGGGAGCCGCCGACGAACTGGCGCGCCAACTGCGGTTAAGGGATATGGGTGGTATCATCGTCGTGGACTTCATCGACATGAATGAAGCCGAAAACCGTCAGAAGCTTTATGAACGAATGTGTGCCAATATGCAGAAAGACAGGGCACGGCATAATATTCTGCCGCTCAGCAAATTCGGGCTGATGCAGATTACACGCCAGCGTGTGCGTCCGGCAATGGACGTCAACACGACCGAAACCTGCCCTACTTGCTTCGGCAAAGGCACTATCAAGTCGTCCATTCTCTTTACGGACACTTTGGAGAGTAAAATTGATTACCTGGTCAATAAACTGAAGGTTAAGAAATTCTCGTTACACGTCCATCCGTATGTGGCCGCTTACATCAACCAGGGACTCGTTTCCCTGAAACGGAAGTGGCAGATGAAGTACGGATTCGGTATCAAGATTATTCCAAGTCAGAAACTCGCATTCCTGCAATATGTGTTCTATGATACACATGGAGAGGAAATCGACATGAAGGAAGAATTCGAAATCAAATAGACAGAAAAGGCGGCTCGTTGCAACGGGTCGCCTTTTTGTATCGTACAATCACCGGAAATCTCATTTTTTATTCTTATTTTTGTGAGAAAATGAAAGAGTTATGAACCTACCTGCAAAGCGCAAGCGTATTCCGTATGGAATGATGAACTTTATCGATGTCCGCGAAGATGACTGTTATTACGTGGACAAGACACATTATATCCCTCTCATAGAGAATGCGAACAAGTATTTCTTCTATATCCGTCCGCGCAGGTTCGGAAAGAGCTTGACAATCTCTATGCTCCGACATTATTATAATATATTGGAAGCAGATAAGTTTGAGAAATGGTATGGCGGCCTGTATATAGGAAAGCATCCCACTCCCGAACGAAATTCATACCTCATTATTTACCTGAACTTTGCCGTAGTAAACGCCGAACTGAAAAGTTACCGGCAGTCATTAGACGCACATTGTAACACTGAGTTCAACTTTTTCTGCGATGTATATGCCCAATATCTTCCCGAGGGAATAAAGGAAGAAATGAATAAGAAGAAAGGCGCTGTAGAGCAACTGGATTATCTATATAAAGAATGCGTCAAAACCAATCAACAGATTTATCTGTTCATTGATGAATACGACCACTTCACAAACAAGATTCTGTCCGAGCCTTCCTGTCTCGAAGATTATAAGAGCGAGACACACGGAACCGGTTATCTGCGCAGCTTCTTCGATACGGTGAAAGCAGGCACGGATTCCACTATCAAACGATGCTTCGTGACAGGTGTCAGTCCCGTCACTATGGACGACCTGACCAGTGGATTCAACATCGGTACCAACTATTCGCTCTCTGCTGAATTTAACGAAATGACCGGATTCACCGAAGAAGAAGTACGGGCGATGTTGGATTATTATGCCACTACCTGCGAGTTCCATCATTCTACCGACAAGTTGATAGAAACAATGAAACCGTGGTATGACAACTACTGCTTTTCGGAGAACAGTTATGGCAGGACAACGATGTACAACTCAAATATGGTACTCTACTTCGTAGATAATTACATTCGTAACGGCGGAGAAATGCCCCGTAATATGGTAGAAGAAAATATCCGTGTAGATTATAACAAACTACGGATGCTTATCCGCAAAGACAAAGAATTTGCCCATGATGCCTCGACCATCCAGACATTGGTACAGCAAGGATATATCACCGGTGAACTGAAAACCGGATTTCCTGCCGAATCGGTTGCAGAACCGGATAACTTTGTCAGCCTGTTGTTCTACTTCGGAATGTTGACTATCAGTGGAACCAAACGTGGTAAAACAGTATTGACTATCCCCAATCAGGTGGTGCGCGAACAGTTGTACAGTTACTTATTGGATACCTACAACGAAGCAAACCTCCGTTTTGATAATTGGGAGAAGGGAGAACTCGCCTCGGCGATGGCTTATGATGGCGACTGGAAAGCCTATTTCGACTATATTGCCGAATGCCTGCACCGATACTCTTCCCAGCGTGACAAGCAGAAGGGTGAAGCATACGTACATGGATTCACATTAGCTATGACCGCCCAAAACCGTTTTTATCGCCCCATCTCCGAACAAGATAACCAGGAAGGATATGCCGATATTTTCATGTCTCCCCTATTGGAAATCTACCAAGACATGCTTCATTCCTACATTATAGAATTAAAGTATGCCAAAGGAAAGGACAGTGATGAAAAGGTGGAACAACTCCGACAGGAAGCTATCGCACAAGCCAACCGCTATGCTGCCAGTGAAACGGTGCAAAAGGCAATCGGAACAACGACACTACACAAAATCATAGTCGTTTATCAAGGGATGAAAATGGTAGTGTGCGAAGAAACTTAAATTTTATACATATTTTAATATACTATACAGATAAGGCGGCCCGTTGCGACGAGTCGCCTTTTTGTTTTATCTATAATCAAGTACATTATCCAAACTTTCCAGCGAATTAAACAAATGTAGTGAAATGCGCAGAAGTGAAACAGACAGATTATAAATCTGCTGCCGGAACGGAAACGGAATGCACTTTCTTATTGCATTGTCTTTAATGTCGGGGAAGGTATCATTAATGAGCGCTATAAAATCGTGAAACTAATTTTTCTCCCTAATCCTTGAAATATCTTGAAAAGCGTAGAAAGTTGTATATCCGTATGTCCATTCTCAATACGGGAAATATAACTTTTCTTTGTTCCGATTTTAGCAGCTAATTGTTCTTGCGTCATACCGGCTCTTAGTCGTTCAGCTTTTAATCTTTCACCTATGATAAAGGCTTCGCAACCATTTTCGAACTCATTACGTTCAGGAGTACCTATCAGACCGAAATCTTCAGCAATCAAATCTTCGATAGGAGTACAGCCTCTGGCACTCAATTCCTCATTTGTTATCATCATTCGTTCTCCTTTCATTATTATCCTTTTGAGCAAAATATTCTTCCATAATACGCTGCGCCTTCTCTATTTCTCCAACAGGGGTCTTTTGCGTCTTTTTTTGAAATCCATTAAATAGTATCACTAGATTCCCTTCGTCCATACAACAAAATATCCGATAAATATTTCCGCCTTCTTCTATTCGTATTTCAAAAAGTCCTTTCACATTCGTTATAGCTTTCAGATATTTCGTCGGCACTTGTTCCAATGTCATGATATAAATAAATATCTGATATATCTTACGCAACACCTCTTTTGATAAGCTCTTTTTAAACTCTTTGAAATACTTAGAATATGCCACAACTTGGCGGACATATTTTCTTTTTTCTGTCATTGACTTATTATTTTTATACCACAAAGATAACTAATTAGTAAACAACAAACAAGACTATCTTTTATTTATTAAGAAAAATCTATGCCTAACTTCGGCATATACAAATAGAATAAGATACAAAAGAAGTTTTAGAAATCACCATTATAATCAAAAAAGCCCGGACTTTCACAAGCCCGGACTTTCTGTGTTCTCAAAACATCTTCTTATCTATAGGGAAATAAGGGACTAGCATATTAATTCTAGCGCAATACGGAAGATGCTTCGAGAATATAAAGGAAGATGTCTGTGGGAAATAAGGGAGACATCTTCCTTTCTTATAAGAAGAACAGATAGAAAGAATTGACTTTCACAAGCAAATGTCTTCAATCTGTTGCTTCTCGACGTATTCTTCACCATAACAGTGAAGAAGGGTTCTTTCCTATTCTTTTAATTATTATCAGGAGCAACTGTTTTATTCACAGTACATCCTTTCTTGAACGTTACTGTAAATACCGTTCCACTATTGGCTACATCGCCCCACTTAGAAGTTGCGACAACTTTAAGTTTCACGATCAAATCTGTCCCAAGAGCATTCGGCAAGGCAGCAAGACCTTTTGCTGAGAACTTCAAATTGCCTTTAGCCAGTTCGCCTTTATCAAAATAGGTTTCAATAAATGTTTTACTTGTTGCATCTGCAGGTTCAAATGAGATTCCCAAACCATATATCGGGAGAACATTTACATCACTACCGTACTTTTCATTATCGGGTGTCGGCCACATAGCCTCTCCTTCCGCATCATTCCAAAGAAGTGTCGGATTCTTTTCTGCATCTACATCTTTGGTAGCCGGATTGAAACCGGTAGTCAAATTCAACTCATACGTAGATGACAACTCACCAGTAACTTCCTTAGCTCTCTGTTTTTCAACAGGAACACTTAATTTACCATTCAACTCTTCTACCGGAACAGAGTATGTTACTACGTTTTCTTTATTCGCAGGGTTCAAGCTCTTTTCATTACACATCACGTTGTATGTCACATCAATTGAGCTGACAGATGTGGTTCCCTTAGGAAGAGCATCTTTTGCAGGTAATGAATAACTATAAGCGGTATTATCAATCGTTCCTATCTTCGGAGCAGCAGCACAGTTAAGAGTGATTTTCTTCTCCGTAGCGGCCATTTCTTTCCAAGTAGCAAAATTGACATAAACATCTGCAAGGTCTGCAGTCAAAGTAACTCCAGTTACCTTACCCGACGGTTTAGTAGTCTCTACTGTCAAAGGAATAATGTCACCAAGAAGAGGTTTCTTGTCCCATTTGAAGGCATCAGGCTTAGTTTCATCAACCGTAATCTCAGCACTAAGATTGATTTCCTTCGTGTTAAGTTTCAATACAGCTGTTACTGTTTGAGTTTCTGCTTTTGCCGGCACTTTAAGTGTAATTGCCGCACCTTCCTGACCTTGATTAGCCAATTCAAATGTAATAGCATTATCTTTAGCATCAGACTTATTATCTGTAACAGACTCTATAGCAGAAAGGTCAGTAGCTGTTTTTGATATTGCAGCCTCAATAGCTTTCAGATTATCGTCAGTCATCTCAATTGTCTGTTCCTTATCAGCCCATATTATAGATTTAACTACTAAATCGACTTTTTCGCTTTTCTCTATAAGCTTGACTTTCATAGCAGTACCAGCCTTGGATTGTTCGGCTACAACGATAGTAGGAGTAATTGTAGCCTCTCCACCAGCAGTACCCGTAGCCTTAGGTTTCAAGACATATAGGTCTTTTTTATCTGCATCAGTATTAAAATCGAAATTCTTAGCAACGTCATCGCCAGTCATCGCAAACGAAATCTTTGCAATCGATTCATCTATACCCAGTTCAGCTGCCGTTTTCGGTGTACCCTGTTCTGATTTAGCCTCTGCATTCGGAACTGTAGTAAACGTAATAATTCCATTATTTCCGAAGTCAACAACATCTGTTGAGCCTTTAATCAGACTTGTAGGCATATCCTTGTAGCTATAAGCCACGTCTTTGATATAAACAGTTTGCTTTACGATGGCAAAATAGTCGGAAGACAGGTCGGAAAGTTCTTTATCCTTGTCTTTCCCCTTTACAATCAATGAAGTAGCAAAACCGTTCACGTCAGCAAATGCGTCGTCAGCCACCATAGTTACTTCAATCAGATTTTCTTCACCATCTACAGCTGCCACATTCGTAATGCTAAATGGAGTAGCAGCACGAGTCAACTTCTGAGCATCTATTGAAATATCATATTTCTGATTTTCACCGGAAACAAGATACTGCACTGCGGATGAAGGAGCTACACGGAATTTCACCTTCTTTTCAAAGTTCTTGTTACCTGCATCAACAAATTCATTAGAAGTGCTAAAACCCTGAAGTACCATCAAAGACGCAAGATTTATCGTTCTGTCCGCTGATTCGGGCACATATACGATACTCTGAATCATACCTTTGATAGCGTTGATTTCTTTCAGAAGGGCATTTTCCATCTTCTTCAAGTCGCTATCTTTTGCTTTCAACTCATCAGCAATAATGTCCTGCACCCTTTTAGTCAGAGAGTTACTGCCGGTAGGCGCAAGCAATGCAGCCAAGTCATTCTTCGTATCATTAATTTGCTTGATAATAGCATCATAATCTGCATATTTTCCCTCTCCGATACCCACGTAGCCATCAATAGCACTCAGCAAGTCGTCCAATTTTCCGAAGTTCTCTTGTACTGCATCACGATCTTTATAGATATCATTATATATTTTAGTAATGATATCTTCCAGGTCTTGTTCTGTACCGAACGGGAATTTGACTGTCTTAACTGTTGCGGCAATCTGTGACTTGATAGCTTCCGATACATATTTGGCAATGTCACTCGGCGTACCTTCTGTAGAGAAAGCGTCCATAATCTGCTGATTAACAAGAGCTACCAGCCCTGTCTTATTATAACCGTCCAGTTTTCCGGTTGTGTCAAACTCCTTTTCGGCAGCAATCAAATCAGCTAATGTTCCTTTAGCCGATTCAAGATCTTCAATCTTCTTTTTCAGACCTTTAATGTAATCATCACCACCCAAAGCACTTTTCAAAACCGTTAAATCATTTTGAGCAATAGACAATTTACCTGCCAAATCCGTTGCATCTTTACCTACTGCTGTTTCCAAAGCAGCCTTCAAATCTGCAATCTGCTGCGTCAATGATGTTTCGGAAGACGGATCATTCACGAGCTTTTCAAGTTTAGCCAATTGCTCTTTCAATTCCTTGCTTGCTTTATCAACAGCCGCATTCATGTCTTCTGTGCTTACAGGACTGGCCGATGTGATTTTATCGACCTGCTCTTGCAAGCCTTTAATGTCGTCATCGTAATCCTTACAACTTGTGACCGTTGTACTGACTGCAAGCGTCAATGCCCCGAAAAGCATTACCCTAACAAAATTTTTCTTCATAACTACTTAAAAATTACATTAATAATATATTATTAAACACTAAGTTTCAATAATAGACTTCCCGTTACTTCCTAGGTAACGGGAAAACCTTTGTACCTGCTCTTCAGGAGTAGTCAATACGGAAAAATAAGACATTATGGGATATTTTCTTTACCCCTGCTTCTGGCAAGCGGCAGAGGGGCGGGAAATCTTGTGTAATATTTAGAAGTTAACAAAGTCCTAATACAGAGAATCCACTTGTTTCGTTCGTCTTATTCCTGTTTTGAGTAGTTTATTAGAAAAAATGTATGATTTCGTTTGGTTGTTTTAAGAAATATGCTCATATTTGCACCGATATTCAAAACCCGTTACCTAGGAAGTAACAGACTTAATTCCAAGTATTTATCCCCACCACCGAGCGTTTCACAAAGTCAATAACCTGTTTGTTCGCTTCATCAATTTTCTTATTTTTGAACGGCTTCAGATATGTCTCCGTCACGGTGATGGACGAATGTCCCATTGCTTCGGAAATGATTCCCGGATGAATTTCACAATAATAAGCCGTTGTAGCCCAGGTGTGGCGGGCGGTATATGAACTCAGCTTATTTTTAAGTCCCAGCAATTGTCCGAGCAGTTCCAGTTGATGATTGAAGTTGCGCAACGCCAATTGATATTCCCGATACGCTTCCTTTGTCCCTTCCCCACTCAAGAGAATCGGAAACAGATAAGGAGACGCTGCATCGGGATTCCTATATTTCTCCAACAGTAGCATAGCTTCCGGTGTCAGCGTCACGGACAGGGGACGACCGGTCTTACGCCGACGATAAGTTATGACATTTCCTTGCAAGTCGTGCTTACGCAAATATGCCAGATCGACAAAAGGCAATCCGCGTAGCAGAAACATCAGAATAAAACACTCCCGTGCGCATCTCATACCGGAAGTAATGTTCTCAGGAGCCAGGTAAGCGAACATTTTCTTCATATCCTCATCGTCCAATGCACGGTGACGGTCGGCACGCGTACCCGTATATACCGCACTGAACAGGCGCGGCACATATACCGCTTTCCGCTGGTCTACCGCACGGTTGATGACGGCACGCAACGTACGCATATAAGTAGACACCGTGTTCCAACTGCATCCGCGCGCGCGAAGACTATTCTCAAAACACTTCAACCATTCGGAAGTCACTGCCCGAAACGGCAAATAATCCTTCCCCCGGAAAGCTACAATCACATTCAGTGTACTCTTATACACATGGGCAGTCCCCAGTTTGCCACTGACTTCCAAGCCTTGGTATACTTGTCTCATAAACGAAATTAAATTTTCATTTTTCATAAAATTATTTTTAATAATCAATACTTACAAATAAAAAAATTACTTTTAGTAATTCCAAAAATACACATATTAAATTTTACATACACAAAAAACATAAAATAAAAACTTACGGTTTGAAGTACATCTATCAGAAATATTTGCTTACATTTGCACAGTTTTTAGGACAAAGAGTCCTATTGTTATTTTAATTTAAAACAAATAGAATCATGACAACTCATGAATCAGCCAACAATGGCTACTGTATTAACGGCTTCATGCACTTCTCGGACTTAGCGGTAAACTATTTCCCGGAGTTATCAACTCCCAGTTCCGCCAGCAGAAAACTGCGCAGCTGTATCAAAGACAACGACGAGCTATACGCCCAAATGAGCGCTGCGGGTTACACAAAGACAACTTTAGATGTCAGCCCGAAGATGCAACTCATCCTCTACCAGTGTTTGGGAGCGCCCGTCATCAAACTGCCGACAACTGCCGACCGTGAAGTTGATAATGTAAACGCCGGCAAGGAATAAACGGAAAATCGAACTATATATTTTTAAATATATATTTTATTATTTATTGTTTATAATGTGTTACGCTAAGCGTTACGCGTATTTTTTCTTGACACACGTAACAATCAATGGCACAACCACTTACAAGAAGAAAAAGGTGTTACGCAAAGCGTTACGCACAAATATCCGTTTTTTCGTCCCCAAACGGAGTCTCTGATTCGTCCGAACGAAGGCTCTGTTCACCCCAAACAGACGCTCTGTTTCCCCCAAACGGAACGTCTGTTTTATTTCCTGCCCCAATAAGCTATATCTCAGGATAAAAAAAAATATTTTAAGCTCTATTCTCCACCCGACAACACCTGCGAACCGTACCGAACATGCCCTATTGCATACGCATGAAAACCGACATATCTTTGCCGGAAATAAAAAAAACGCTCAACTTATGAAAAAATTTAATTTCCAGTCCATGGCGGCACACGGGTTCCTCATCATCCCCAAATCTTTGCTGCAACAGCAGATTGACAACGGGCATGGTTGCGAAGGGAATACAGAGGCGCTCCTGATTATGCTTATGAAGGTCAACTATTCGGAGACGCAATATACCGGATACCAGAACAAGGAGCTCCTGTGCCCGCGGGGCGAAAGCATGCACAGCTACCGCGACTGGAGCCGGATTTTCAACTGGAGCATCCCCCGGACTTTCCGCCTGATTCATGACCTGGCCACCGCAGGAGTGATAGAAATCATCCCGCATGAGGACAAATCCCTGCATATCCGCGTGGTGGAATATGACAAATGGGTGGGGAATCCCGAAGCGATGAAGAAAAAGAAAGCCGTCAACGAGAAGTTCTTCCACTTCTGGGACGAGTATCACGCCATTACGCAACTTCCCAAAGAGAACATAGCCAAAGCGCAGCGCGAATGGAAAAAACTCAGTTGCAAAGAACAGCAACTCGCCATCGACAAAATCGAGGAATATTATTTCCATCAGACGAATTCCAAATATGTCCTGCATGCAGGCAGTTACTTATCCAATAAAGCGTTTCTTAATGAATACTGAGAACCGGGTTTCACCACAAGCGCCCGAAGTGGAAGAGGCTATCATAGGCGCCTGCCTTATCGAGCAGGACGCCTTGCCGCTGATAGCGGGGAAGTTACGCCCGGAGATGTTTTATGTGATGCGTCACCAGTTGATTTTCAGCGCTTTGCTCGCCATGCACCAGGCGGGTATGAAGATAGATATCCTCACCGTGAAAGAGGAGCTTGCCCGCCGGGGAAAGCTTGAGGATGCGGGCGGTGCCTTCGGCATCACGCAGTTGAGCAGCAAAGTGGCAAGCTCCGCACATATCGAGTATCACGCGCAGATAGTGCATGAGAAGTTCCTGAGACGGGAGATGATTCTGGGACTGAACAAGCTGCTCTCCTGCTCGTTGGACGAAACCATAGATATAGGTGACACACTGGTGGACGCGCACAACCTGCTCGACCGTCTCGAAGGGGAATCCGGACGCCACAGTAATATGCGCGACATGAATACGCTGATGGCGGACGCCATGACGGAAGCCGAGGGGCGTATCGCCCGGAGCGTGAACGGCGTGACGGGCGTTCCTACGGGACTGACGGATTTGGATCGCATGACGTCCGGTCTGCAGAACGGTGAACTGGTGGTTATCGCTGCGCGTCCCGGCGTTGGGAAGACGGGATTTGCATTGCATTTGGCACGAAACGCGGCAATGGCGGGGTATGCCGTAGCGGTCTACAGTCTTGAGATGCAGGGAGAAAGGTTGGCAGACCGGTGGCTGACGGGGGCAAGCAATGTCAGTGCCGGTCATTGGCGCGGGGGAACAGTCAGCCCTCAGGAGATGGCGGAAGCACGTGCCGTGGCTGCCGGACTGGCACGGTTGCCGATTCATGTGGATGACAGTACGGTGGTCAGTATGGAGCATGTGCGCTCCAGCGCACGGTTGCTGCAAAGCCGTAACGAGTGCGGCATGATTATCATTGATTATCTGCAACTCTGCGACATGAGCAGCGGACAGAGCAACCGCAACCGCGAACAGGAAGTGGCACAGACGGCACGGAAGGCGAAGTTGCTGGCTAAGGAACTGAACGTACCGGTGGTACTGCTGAGCCAGTTGAACCGTCTGTCGGAAGGACAGATAGACAGGCGTCCCGAACTGAGCCAGCTACGCGAAAGCGGGGCTATCGAACAGGATGCGGATATGGTGATACTGCTTTATCGGCCGGTGTTGGCACGGCTGACCACAGACAGGGAAAGTGGTTACCCGACAAAAGACCTTGGAATAGCCATCATTGCCAAACAACGTAACGGGGAGACGGGAAACGCTTACTTCAGCCACAATCCGGAAATGACGAAGATTACGGATTATGTCCCACCATTGGAGTATCTGCAAAAACATGCCAAATGAAACCGTTTTACGCCCGATTTACAATAAATATTTCACAACAATAAACGTTTGTTCATTTTGGTTGGAAACGGTTATTTTTCGCTAGGAAATAATTAGCAGAATACTTGACTTTTCCTTTCTGATTTCGTATCTTTGTAAGGTCGTAAGGACAGAAAAATATTATTACTTAAACCTTAACTTTTTCAAATTATGAACGTATTGGTGGAGCGCTATCAGCGCAGAAAGAATGTGAGCCAGGAAGACTCACAGGTGTTGTATTATGTACGCCAGAAATCGGGTACTGTGAGGGTGATGGATGTCAATAAGCTGGCGGATGCCATCGAAGCGAATTCCTCGCTCACGGCGGGAGATGTGAAGCACGCTATCGAGGCTTTTGTGGAGCAGTTGCGCCTGTCGCTTACGCAAGGTGATAAGGTGAAGATTGACGGGTTGGGGACTTTCCATATCACGCTGAGCAGCGAGGGCACGGAGAAGGAGAAGGATTGCACGGTGCGTTGCATCCGCAAGGTGAATGTCCGGTTTGTGGCTGACAAGGCGCTGCATCTGGTGAATACGAGTCACACCACTACCCGAAGTGAGAATAACGTGGATTTCGTCCTGGCGGGAAAGGGTGATGCTAAAGGTGGTTCCGAAGGGGGCGGTTCTGAAGGGGGAAACGGCGGCGGTTCCGGTGAAGGGGACGACGGGGAAACTCCGGATCCGGCAGCATAAAGGCTGTCCTTTTCCTTGAGTTAAACCTCATTAATGAACAGTTCCACACGGATGCCGGGGAGTAGTTATTTTATCCCCGGCATGTGGTTCATGCTTTCTCTCCCATTTTCTAATTTCATGTTTCAATTTTCAATTTACTAAGATGTTAGATAAAATCATAGAGATTATTATGACGATTCTACCCTTTTTGGGCAGTAACCGCAAGAAGCGCAAGGTTATGGCGCAAGAGGTCAAAGAGTTCAGCGAATTGGTGAAAGGCCAGTATTCTTTTCTGATACAGCAGTTGGAAAAGGTGTTGAAGGATTATTTCGACCTTAGTTCGAGGGTGAAGGAGATGCATACGGAGATTTTCTCGTTGCGGGGGCAGTTGGCGCAGGCTGCCGCTTTGCAGTGTGTCAATAAGGAGTGTGCGCAGCGCAGCAATACAGGCAGCGCAGGCATGAGTTTGAAGGAAGCCTGATGTCGGAAGTTATGCGACCTATAAACCTGATAGTAGTCCACTGTTCCGCTACACGCGAGGACAGGGACTTTACGGAATATGACTTGGATGTCTGCCATCGCAGACGGGGATTCAACGGGGCGGGGTATCATTTCTATATCCGGAAGAACGGGGATATCAAGTCTACCCGGGCGATAGAGAAAATCGGAGCGCATGCGAAAGGTTTCAATTGTGAAAGTATCGGCATTTGTTACGAGGGCGGACTTGACAGTAAAGGACGGCCGAAGGATACGCGTACCGAGTGGCAGAAACATTCTCTGCGAGTGCTGATTCTGACATTATTGAAGGATTATCCGGGTTGCCGGGTATGCGGGCATCGGGATTTGAGCCCGGACTTGAACGGGAATGGGGAGATTGAGCCGGAAGAATGGATTAAGGCTTGCCCTTGCTTTGATGCTGAGACTGACTGGGGAAAAGCGTAATCCCCCCCAAAAAAAAGAAAGCGGCTCGTTGCTATACGAGCCGCTTTTTGTATTTATAATCCTTTTATTTAGCATCAAAGGCAGTATCAATCAATGCTTTCAAGTTCTGATAGTGGCTCTTATATATGCCACTTGAAGCACTTGCCGCACTGTTCAGCTCACTTCTAAGACTTGCTAATTGTCCGCGGGCAATGGCAGGAGCTTCCGAAGGAGAATCCGAAGAATACTGTCCCATCGCATTGCTCTTCGGTTTGTCGAGCATGGCAATCAGTGCGTTCACATAGACTTTCTGCAAAGCACGCTGATTGAGGTCGGGCTTCTTGCCACCTCTGAGGTCGCTCCAAATGCCTTTCTTCAAGTCTTGGAACATTTCATTGGAAGTATAGGCTTTGTTGCCGTTCATCAATTCGTTGGTCGTCATTTTGTCCAGCGTGCGGCTGCTAAGCAGACGTTTCAAGATATTACTCTGTACACGGAAGATATAATTGAAGGTATTGACTCCGGCCTTTTCTGTCAGTTTGTCGTCCATCAACCAGGTAGGCGTAGTGAATAATTCTTTGTTCAAGAATGTCACAGCTTTCTTCTGTATATCCTTCGGCACAAATTCCACGGCTTTCACATCGGTTTGTTCTACCGAAATCGGGGTACTGTAAATACCGGCGACATTGGTTGCAACATGTCCCATATATAGGGAGAACTGTCCGGCTACGTTACTGTATAAGGTGCTTGCCTTTTGGTAGCCCTCGTTCGGTTCGTACGTCCAGTTGATGATTTCGGGCATGATACGTTTCAAGTTCTTGATGCCGTATGTGCCTGCCAGCACTGCGTCGTCGCCCAAGTCTTCGTTCTGGTTACGAGGGTCGTCGCGGTCGGTTTCCGTGCCGAAAGTGTAGCGTTTGTCCTCCTTTAGTTTGCTGATAATCCATTTGTTCATGTAGGGGATTTCAGCTTCCGCCGTTTCAAATTCGGGCATCCAACGGTAGCCCCATTCGATAGACCAGTCATCGTAGATACCGATACGGGGGAAGATTCCGGCACGTGAGATGTTGTCTTCCGGTTGGGCGATGTAGTTGAAACGTGCGTAGTCCATGATAGACGGGGTGTGACCGTTGGCTTCCACCCATGCTTTGTCTCTCAGTTTTTCTACCGGGACGGTGGCGGAAGAGCCGAAGTTGTGACGCAAGCCCAGTGTGTGACCTACCTCGTGGGAAGATACGAAACGAATCAGTTCGCCCATCAGTTCATCGTCAAACTGGGGTTTGCGTGCTCCGGGGTCGATGGCTCCGGCTTGTACGATATACCAGTTGTAGAGCAGAAGCATCACGTTGTGATACCAGTTGATGTGTGTTTCCAGGATTTCACCGCTGCGGGGATCGTGCACATGAGGGCCGCTTGCGTTCGGAATGTCGGACGGTTTATAGACGATAGCCGAGTGGCGGGCGTCTTCCAAGCTCCATGTCGGGTCGTCCGTGGGGGCTTCCTTGCCGATGATGGCATTCTTGAAGCCGGCTTTCTCAAAGGCTTTCTGCCAGTCGTTGACTCCTTGAATCAGGTAGGGAACCCATTTTTTAGGAGTGGCGGGGTCAATGTAGATAACGATTGGTTTCTTGGGTTCTACCAGTTCGCCGCGCAGATATTTCTCTTTATCCTCGTCTTTCGGTTCGAGACGCCAACGGGTGATGTTCGCTTTGTATTTCATTCCGTGCGGATTGCCGTCAAAGTCTTTGTAGCCGACCGCAAAGTAACCTACACGACCGTCGAACAGTCTCGGTTTCATCGGCTCTTTGGGGAGCAGCAGCATGGAACTGTTCAGTTCGTAGGTCATCGGGCCGGAAGAGCTGTTATATCGAGCCATCATTTTCTCGAAGGCGCTTCCCATAGGCGGCTTACGCTGGAAGGTACGCACGGTGCGAATCTCGATGTTTTGCGGGAAGGCTTTCAATGTGTCGATGTAACTGGCGTCGGGTATCATTGAGGTTGCGCCAATATTGTCTTTCGCATAGCTGGAGAAAGAGAACATATCGCCATCCTTGCGGATAAAGTCGGTCATTTCGATTACATAGTTTTTCGTCAGGCTGTCTTTGCGCATCGTTTTCAGGGGGAAGGTGGCGACGATGGGTTGCACGTTGGAGTTCAGCACTGCCTGATATAGCCCCATTGTATCAGCGGAATGTTCCAGATAGGAGATTTGACGTACGAATATTTTCTTGTCACGTCCCAGTTCGAAACGGATCACTTCATCGCTGATATGGTCGCCCGGATAACCGGCTTTGCGTTTCTGCTTGTCTACCGGAGCTTTCACAATGCGGTTCACAATCAGTATGTCGCGTCCGAACAAGGAATCGGGAATTTCGAAGTAGTATTTTCCTTCTACGCAGTGCACCTTGAAGAAGCCGTTCATCGTCTTGGCTTTTGGAGTGATTACACTTGCGTAAGGCTGAAAAGGAGATTTCTTGGCTTTGGCAATGGAGTCGGCTTTGGCCTTGTCTACAGCTTCGGTCTTGCTTTTCTTTTTCTTCTTCTTTTTAAAAATGTCGGTCGACTGTGCTCCGGCGGTTGGAATCAACATTGCCAGAAGCAACAAAAGGGTAGTTAGTTTTCTCATGCTTTTATTTTTAAGATGTTAGCAAGTGCAAAGTTAATTATTCGTACGAGCTATCCAAACCATACTATCTTATTTTTACAAAACGACATGAATTATTTCTTTTCCCGTTCAATATTGTCACAATACATTGTTCAGTTTTTCTTCTTATTGCCAACCTTCATCAGAGCAAGCCCGATAACAATCCAAATCATCTCGCGTACACGGGTTATCAGCGCAGCATAGACTCCGTAAGCACCGGAAAGGGAAAGACCGCCCACAGCAAGGGCGAAGCCGCCTTCGCGTCCGCCCAGTTGCATCGGCAGAAAGAACAAAAGGTTGGCGAGCAGAGAGGAGAAAGCGGCAATCAGACAACAGTCGGCGAAGCTGACGTTGGTAGTGAGCACATTCAGAATCAACCAGATCTCCAGGCAACTGATGACGCGGGCTGTATATTCTAATGAGAGAGCCGCATAAAAGGTACGTTTCTTCTGTTGATGGAGAAGGGCGATTTGCCGGTCTATATTCTCCAGTTTCTCTTTATGGGTTTCGGCAAAGCGGAGTACTTTCTTTTTCAGGAAAGGAATATGGCTGCCCATGCGGACACAGGCTACCGCCATTCCATGCCGGTAACCTTTTATAAAAAGGATGGTAATCAGCAGACAGAACAGGGTGATAGCTGCTAAAATAATGCCCGTCACCCATCCCACCGGATACAGGCAGACGTAGAGCAGCACGGAACTTAGCCAAAAGCAGAAGTGGGAAAAGATATGCATCATCACATAGAGAATCACGGAAGATGTAGCTCTTTCTATGCCGACGTAAGGCTTCAACTCCATGATGCGATACGGCTCGCCGCCCATCAGTCCGACGGGAGTCACATAATTAAGCGCGAAGCCTGTAACGGTGAATTTATAGAGACGGGCGAATGAGAAGTCTGTCTTGCCGCTACTGCGGATGATGATATACCACGATGTAGTATTAATAAGGTAGACAAACAGCCACAACAATAGTATTAAAGGTAAATATATCCCTGCACGCTTCAGATTCGCCCAAAGTTCGTGATAATCCATATCGAAAGTGAATATCATGACCAGGACGGCAATGATGCCGAAGGCGAGGAATATATTACGGTATTTGTTCTTCACTATTTCGCTACCTATATATCTACTTTATATATGTATAGTATCTGTCGAAGAATCTGCGGAATGCCGGGATTTTCATCAATACATATTCGAATACCAGCCAGCCCGTCAATGCGCATGAGATGCCGAGCAATACGTCGATAATATAGTGATGGCAAGAATAAACGGCTGTTCCCCAGATACCTGCCATAATGATGGAGAAGAGGACAATGACATACCATCTGCATTTGCCTATGATGGCATACACCAGGGCTACGACCATATAAGCCGCGTGCAGTGAAGGCACTGCCGCAAAGACATTCGCGTTGCGCCCGTAGATAGAATCGAAGATTGATACTCCGAAGAAAGCATCGAAGCGTCCCAAGCCCGCTACATTGCCCGGAGTGTTCAGTATCGGTTCGAAACCGTAGTTGATAGCGTACCAGGGGGGAGCAGCCGGGTGAATGTAATAGCCCGCAAAGCCAATCAGATTGACAAAAAGAAATACGAGGGCAAAGCGAAGGTATGTTTTCCTTTCTTTCTTGAAGTACAGGCAAAGACCGAACAAGATAGGTACGGGAACCCAACAGAGGTAGAAGATTCCGGCAAAGACGTCGGCTATCGGCCAGTTGTGCGCGGCAAAATACTCGCAGGGAGTAACCAGAATGCCGTTGTCCATCACGCCAAAGAGGGATTTCTCCAGATTGTAGAGTCCGGCTACGTCAATCGGGTTCACTTCGTAGTTGGGGCAGATACGCATCCAGTCATACGAGATTCCGAAAAGGGCGAAAGGAAGCAGGGCTACCGCCAGTTTGCGGGTAGGCAGTCCGGCAAAGAATAAGACCAGATAGAGCACTGCTATCATCAGATGTTCGGAACGGAGCCCGATGAAAATAGCTGTCAGCAGAAGAAAAAAAGCCATGATGACTATGACGGTCAGGGCTTCTCTCTTCGATGGCTTTTGAATGTTCTTTATCATTATAAGATTGCGTTTATGTGCCGGTCAAGGAATGTACCAATTAGAAAACGACCGGCATATTCCTTGATTGACATATTGAATAATTATTCTTTCATCACTTTGTAGCAATGTCTCACACGTGCGAATGCCGTGATATTGGCAAAAAGGGCGACGAAAGCCAATGGAACGATTAATATCAGGATTGGTTCGAAAACCGTGATGTCCTTGAATATGCCGCAGAACAAAGCACCGAGACTTGTCAGCACCACGCGTTCGGGACGCTGCATGAATCCGACTTTGCATTCTATCCCCAACCCTTCGGCACGTGCACGGACGTAGCTTACCATCAGCGAGCCGATAAGCGCCGCGAAAGCGATAAGGGCATACAGGAAATAATCTTTCATCGACAGGTAGTAACAGATACCGAAGAAAGTGATCAGTTCGCTGTAACGGTCGAGCACCGAGTCGTAAAGCGCGCCGAACTTGGAACTCATATTTCCCAGACGGGCTACACGTCCGTCCATCATATCGAACAGTCCGGCAAACAGGATAACCCCTCCTGCCCATCCGATGATGGCAAGGTCGTTTCCGTCACCGTAGATTCCGGCATACACGAACATACCCGCAGCTATTACATTCAGGATAAATCCGGTAGTGGTGATAAAGTTGGGAGTGATTCCGATTTTAATCATCCCGTGTATCAAAGGATTGATAATCTTATAAATCAGTTGTTGTAAATAATCTCTGTAATTCATGTGTCTAAATCTGTTTATATCTAAATCTTCTGTTTATTTCAATTTCTTCTATTTATTTCAATTTCTTCAATGCCTTCTTCCGAACAAACTCCTTACATCTATATTCCGGTAAACAAAAAGGCGCTGCATATTATAATTCCAAAACAGCGCGACGATTACTGCCACTACCACCTTCGGTATAATGAAAAAATCGCCGAAATACAGGCTGAGCGTATCCCGCACCCAGGGAATCTTCGCCAAAGACTCCGTCAGCGCATATGTCCCCCATGTGTTCAGCCAAACGCTGCAAACCCACACTATGATGAACTTGACAGCTACATTCGTTTTTTTGCCTTTAGATTTAAAAGTCCATTTATAATTAATGATGCAATTGACAATTCCCCCGTAGATAGCACCCGCCAAGGTAGCGTATACATAGTAGACATCAAACAGCCTTACCAGGAGAATCGTTACGAGAAAGTCTGCAATGGTTGCCATCTGAGCCGAAAGCTGCGCCCTCAAGAACATGAAGATGCCACCTTTCTGCGAAATCATCCGCGCAACCTTTTTCAGCCAATCACCCATCTCGCTCCCGCTAACAAAATGAAACTATACACTCCTGCCAGGACATCGTCCATCATTACGCCTACTCCACCTTTCAGGCTCTCCATCTTGCGTATGCCCAACGGTTTGGCAATATCAAATGCACGAAACAGGACAAAAGCTGCGATAACGTACCAAAACCAATTCTCATCATTCGGTACAGCCAACAACGGTATCCACACTCCTACCATCTCGTCCACTACCACACGCGAAGGGTCTTCACCCCAATAAGCCTCCAGCTTATCGGCAGCCCAAATGCCGGCGAACGTGAATACAATCACCAAAGCGGCGGTAATCCATAAAACGGTAGAAAAGGGAAACAGGAAATAAAGTGCAATCCAAATGATAGAAGCCAACAGCGCCCCAGCCGTGCCGGGAGCAAAAGGGGAAAAACCGGAGCCAAAGCCCGTGCCTATAAAAACAGGAAAAAAGGGTGGTCTTTTCATTTCTTACAATAGAGTGTATAAGAATAACAAAACTTTCCCCTTACTGAAGAAGGGGAAAGTTTATATATTTTTCAGGAACAAAATCCCGAATTAAGCCAAATAATCAGGTTCTTTTTCACCGATCATGTTACGCAATGTCTGTTTTACCATTCTCCATTGAGTGAACAAGTCGTGTTCAGGCTGATGCTCGAAATCATGCATCGGGCTCTTGCAGAAGAATGACAGCCAAGTCTGGATGCCACACATGCCTGCGCGCATTGCCAGGTCACTGAACAATACAAGGTCGAGCGCGATAGGAGCAGCAAGGATAGAGTCGCGGCAAAGGAAGTTTACCTTGATTTCCATCGGGTAACCCATCCATCCGAAGATGTCGATGTTGTCCCACGCTTCTTTGTTGTCCTTGCGGGGCGGATAGTAGTTGATACGTACTTTATGGTAAACATCTCCGTAGAGATCAGGATATTTTTCAGGTTCGAAGATAGTGTCGATTACAGACAGTTTGCTGACTTCTTTTGTCTTGAAGTTGTCCGGATCGTCGAGCACTTCACCGTCACGGTTGCCGAGGATATTGGTAGAGAACCAACCGTTCACACCCAGCATACGGGTTTTGAACATCGGAGCCAATACGGTTTTCATCAGTGTCTGGCCGCTCTTGAAGTCTTTACCTGAGATAGGCACATTCTTCTGCTTGGAGAATTCCCACATGGCAGGAGTATCTACGCACAAGTTGGGAGCACCCATCACGAACGGAGCGTCTTCTGCGATAGCAGCATATGCGTAACACATACTCGGAGAAATAACGTCAGTGTTGTTGTCCTTCATTGCTTTTTCCAAAGCAGCGAGTGACATATGTTCGTCAGACAATGGAATGTAGATTTCAGTACTTGCAGCCCAAAGCACGACAACGCGTTCGCAGTTGTTGGCAGCCTTGAAATCGCGGATGTCCTGGCGAAGTTGTTCCACCATTTCCCAACGGGTAGCAGCTTTCTTGACGTGTGTTCCGTTCAGACGTTTTGCCCAGTTGTGGTCGAAAGCGGCCGGCATCGGCTTGATAGCTTCCAATTCGTCTTTTACTCCGTTCAGGTCTTTTTCTTTCAAGACCTCAGCGTACATGGCAGCTTCATATGCGTTGTCCGGGAAAATATCCCATCCGCCGAAAACAATGTCTTCCAAATTCGTCAAGGGCACAACGTCCTTGATGAGTTTTTCTTCGTTGTTTTCCATGCGCATTGTGGCTAACTGTGTAATAGATCCTATCGGTTTTGCCAGTCCCTTGCGAGAGGCTAGTGTACCTACAATCATTGTGGTGGCAACCGCACCACCTACTCCAACTACCAACACGCCAAGACGTCCGGTAGCGGGTTTAATTTCTTGTTTCATTTCTATTCTATTAAAATTAAACTAAAATTGATGCAAAAATAAGATTAATTAATTACTAAAACGAGCTTTGTTTGCTATATAAGCATTGCAATTAGCAGGATTTAACTTTTAAAAGGTCATGTGGAGACTTATCCTCAAACCGGACTTGTCAATTCCGGGTGAATCGCGATAAGTAAGCCGCCACACGTAGTCCAAGCGTAACACCTTGAAAATGTTTTCAATACCTACTCCGGCTTCTACGTAAGGCGTTTTTCCCATTGTCCGGGTGTCCGCTATCGGAAAAGCGAACAAATCATCACTGAAAGCAGGATTGTTCTTGTCGCTCAAATGTCCGTACAGTCCACGACAGGAAACTATTTCCCTCCATTTCAGTTTTTTCAACAACGGGACGCGATTGAACAGCCATCCGTTGAGAAAGTAGGTAACATCCCATGAGAAGTACTCATCATTCATAAACTCCATTGCGTTCATTAATGAGTAAGATTCGGGCTGGATGGTATAGGAAAGGTTGGCATTGGGCATGATAAGTAACGGAAACGGTACTTTATCCCACACTTTGCCTGCTTTCAATATCACATCCGTATAGCCGAAGGCAGAGAACCAAAATCGTTTTTGGATACCGGCTTCGGTATGATTGTATGTATAGTCACTACCCAGTATTCCTTTCCCGGCGATGGTATGCGACAGTGTAAACACGGGAGCATCCAGGGAGACGGGGAAACGGTTCCATTGGGTCTGGAAGAATTTCTCGTTCGGGGCGTAGCGCAGTTTCAATTCTGCGGCACTGGTAGAAAAATCTTTTACCGGAGTATAGGTATCCCCCTGTTTCAGCAGAAACGGGATGAGATAGGTTGACTCATCCGTTTGTCTGCGTGCCGTCACCTGGAAAGAAAAACCGGAGTAGAACTCATTGGTATAGGTGAGCGCTGCTTGTTGCGTATAGCCGATACGGTCGTCTTTCTCACGTTTGAGGGCGAGGAATACGTTATCTTTGCTCGTGTACAGGTAGTTTTGCCCGTACTGGTTGACATCGGATTCGTAACGCAATTTCAGTGAATGGATGGGGAACTCATTGGCGTATTCTTTCTTTTTCTTGAAGGAGTATTCCAGTTCCGCGAGTCCTTTCACCCTTTCGTCCTTGAAACCGTAGGCGATATAGCCTTTGGCAAACAAGTGCGGATTGAGCCAGGCGGTAGTCATACCTCCGGCACGGATACGGACGCCTTCCAGTGTGTTGCCGCTGACGGTGGCATTCATCGGCCCGATATAGAACAGAGGGGCTTCCTTGGACGTGGGGATATATCCGGTAAAGAGGATGGAAAGCACTTTCTCTGTCCAGTAGTACACCGGATAGCCGCGTAGTTGTGCCATCAGCCGGTCTACGGAGTTCTCCTGTCGGGAGATGGCAGATTGCGGACGGTTCTCCGCCCAAAAGGATTCAGGACGTGCCAGGGCTTCCGTCTCTTCGATGATACGTTCGGGTTTGGTGAAGACTTTGTCCGCTTCGGCGGTAGGCGTGAAAGTATAGTTGCTGTAATCCGCCACGCGACGGGCAAAGATACCGTCTTGTCCTTCGGTCAGTTTAAATTCAACTGTGATGCTTTCGTGGTCGAGCAGGCGCGTACCGTCTTCGGCACGTTTAAATTCCTGTTCGAGCAACATATAATCTACAAAGTTCAGGTTTATCTTTTTCGGGAAGTTGAATACGGCGCGTTTGACAAAGTAAGTGGAGTCGAGCACGACATAGAGATGCCCGTTAAAGCCGAAGGATTCGGAATTAAAGGGAGTGAAGGCAAGGTCTACACAAGGCTCACCGGCAATCTGCAACGTATCCATCAGGTAGTATTTATAGAATCCCGTACCGATACGGGACAGGGGGCTGACAAACTTATTAGTAAACAGGGAGATGTTGTTTTCGTAAATATCCACGTCCTTGAAGACTTCGTTGATGGCAGCCTGCATTCCCTGCTTGGAGAGAAATTCGTCCACACCCGCCTGTTTGCGTCCTTTCACCCATTGTTTTTCCGAACGGGGGGATTTCCGGTAATAGTCCGTCGCGAGCAGTTCGCGGGCTGATACGGTCAGGATTGGTTTGCCGGTGACGGCAGAGGTGTCTACGTATTCGGTGAGGAAGTCAAATTTGCGGTACAGCCATTTCTTCTGTTTCTCTTCGTCGAAGTTGTTCAATGCGAAGGTGGTCTTTTCGTAACGTTCACGCTGCCAGAAGTCTTTTTCGTAAGGGGAATGGTTGTCGCGGCTTTCAATCATCCGGCGGACAAACTCCACGGCGGGATTGTCTTTCTTCCGGTAGTGTTCGCGCTTGGGCTTTACCACCACTTCGGAGAGGTCATACGAAGTAGGAGAAAGCGCCACTTTGTAGGATGTGTTACGGGCAGGATGGATTTTCCGGCTGTCGTCATTATAGCCGATTACAGAAATCACAAGTACTGCTTCGGAACGGTTGGTCTTGAAATAAAAGCGTCCGTCGCTTCCGGTAGTAGTTCCCTCGGTCGTGTCTTTCAGGCGTACAGATGCATAAGGTAGGGGCTCTTTTGTCAGAGAATCAGTCACCACGCCTTGTATCACATATTGTTGTGCACTAAGCGGAATAATACTGATAGCCAATAAAAGAAAGAACATCGATATACCTTTCATCATTAATCTCATACCTTTATATCCTATTGAATTGAGCGGGGCAAAGGTACGGGGATTTGAGGATAAAAAAAGGTCTATTTGACGGAAGAACTGTTCTTATTTGACACAATTAAGGAAAAATAATCCGAAATTTGGTCAATCCGTCGGCATAAGTCCGCAAGGAGAAGGTGCATCCGTGGCGCATCAGGACTTCGCGGATAAAGATAAGCCCGATGCCCTGCCCGTTCGGTTTGGTTGAGAAGAAGGGGCTGAATAGCTTCGCTTCCGTTTCCTTGCTGATTCCTTTGCCGTTGTCCGTCACTTCGATAGTGGCGGGAGACAGGGTGCGGATAATGATTTCACCATCGGTTTCTATGCTTTCGGCAGCGTTCTTGATGATGTTCACAAGTACCTGTTCAAACAGGGAGGAGTCCAGCATTACGTCTTTCAGGGTTTCGTCTATTTCCATTCGGAGATTGATACGACGGTCGTTGCACATTCCTTCCATAAAGCGTTTGCAGGTGAAGACGAGATCGTTCAGATTGGCGCGTGAGACGGTGGGTTCGGGTATCTTCACCACATCGGCGAAGCGGGTGATGAAACGGCTCATGGAGAAACAACGGTCGGTGCATACGCGCATCACGTCGCAGATGTCGTCCATGCCTTCTTCACTGGAAAAGGCTTGTTCTACGGTGTCCAGTGTAGAAGTGATGCCGGCGGTCGTGTTGTTCACTTCGTGGGCTATCATGCGAATTACTTTCTCATAGGCTTTCTTTTCGGCTTTCATCACTTCGTCCGTCAGGCTTTCTACCAGGAAGAAAGGATGCTGGAATCCACGGTCGATAAAGGAAGAATGGGTGCAGCGGTAGATGTTCGAGTCGTTCAGGCGGACGGTTACTGTCTCGCCTTTCGGAATGTTCACCAGTTCTCTTGCCAGTGGTGAGTCGATTTCTTTCATCTTCTTGCCTAGTACGTTTTCCGGACGGACGCCAAGCATTTTCAACGCCATCGGGTTCAGTTCGGAGAGGTCATCGTCGAGGGTGGTGATAATGACTCCCATCGGAGAGGCTTTAATCAGCAAGTCAAGGAAATGATTCTGTTCACGCAGGCGGAGACGTTCGTTCTTGAGTTGCTCCATCATACGGTTGAAAATATTCACGACACGGTCGGCTTCGTATTGTCCCACCGGGCTGAGACGGCTGCTGAAGTCTTGTTCACGCAGCAGTTCCATACCGCTGCCGATGGTATTCAATGGCTTAACGAGCTTACGATAGAAAAACGCCAGATAAATAAGGATGAAAAGTATCAGCCCCTCTCCTATGTAGAAGAAGATGGTGTTCAGTTGACTGGAAAGGTAGAGCAACACTCCACCCAATGCCAGCAACAGAAAGACTAGTATGTAAAAGAATCCTTTTATACGCACGTTTATCTGTGGTTAATGGTTTGTTTTTATATTATCAGGCACGGATTACACGGCTATATTATATTTCTCAAGACGGCGGTAGAGAGCGGCGCGGCTGATACCGAGCGCCGTAGCTACCTGGCTCAAATTACCTTTATAACGTTCCAAAGCCTGAAGAATGGTCTGACGTTCTATTTCATCCAGGGTCATGCCGGCCAAAGACGTGCCTTCGGCTGCCCTTGCATCATCGTGGCGGATGTATTGGGCATCGAAATCGGAAGCGTCGAGAATGGGTTTACCGCTTACCAGTATGGTACGCTCTACCAGGTTCTTCAATTCACGGATATTTCCGGGGAAAGGCAGACGGCTCAAGAATTGCATGGCGTCGGCGGAGAAGTCGGTGTGAGGTAATCCGTTGGCTGCGGCCTGACGGTCGGCAAAGTGACGTGCCAGTAGCGGGATATCCTCGCGGCGTTCGCGCAAGGCAGGCAGTTTTACTGTTATCAGGTTGATACGGTAGAACAGGTCTTCGCGGAAAGAACGTTCTCCCACCAGTTTACGCAGGTCGGCGTTGGTGGCAGAGACTACACGGATATCGGTCTTACGGGGGCGGCTGTCGCCGAGCACTTCAAAGGTCTGGTCTTGCAAGACTCGCAACAGTTTCACCTGGCAGGATGGGTCGAGGTCGCCGATTTCATCCAGGAAGATAGTTCCTTTGTCCGCCATCTCGAAACGTCCGATACGGTCGGAGGAAGCGTCGGTAAAAGCTCCTTTCTTATGCCCGAACATTTCACTTTCAAACAGGCTTTGGGAGATTCCACCCAAATTCACTTTGACAAACGGGTGCTTTGCACGCTGGCTGTTGATATGGATTGCTTCGGCTATGAGTTCCTTGCCTGTGCCGCTCTCGCCTGTAATCAATACGGAAGCGTTGGTCTTTGCGATGCGGGCAATGGTATTCAATACGTCCGTCAATCCCTGGCTGCGTCCGATGATGTGGCTGCGGTCGAAAGAATCGCTTTGTTCCCGGGTGGCTTCCCTGGGAGTGACCGAGAGTTCCAAAGCTGTTTCGATGCGCTGCAACAGGGCGGCATTGTTCCATGGTTTTGTGATGAAGTCAAAAGCTCCCGCCTGCATTCCCTGTACGGCGAGTTGGATACTTCCCCAGGCGGTCATCAATATTACCGGAGTTTCGGGGCGGAATATCTTCACTTGTTTGAGCAGAGTCAACCCTTCTTCACCTGTTGTAGAAAGTGTGAAGTTCATATCCATCAGGATTAAGTCAGGAGCTACGGAACGTACCACGTCCATAGCTTCCCGAGGGCCGGGAACTGCCTGTGCCTCATATCCTGCACGCTTCAGCATGAAGCTGAGTGAAGAGCGCACTGCGCTGTCGTCATCAATTATCAGAATCATGGTTCATGTTTCTTTATTTATCAAAGGTATCGTCTTACTGCTTACAATCATGCAAAGCTACAAAAAAATACCAGCCGGCATCGCTCTCATCGCTTTTATTGTCGTATGATTTCATCAAAATCGGCTTCCAGTTCGGTATTGGTACGGAAATCCCAAAGCGTCAGGCTACGGATCTGATAAAAATAATACCAATAATAATAGAGTTCGGAAATATGTTTTTGCCTGGCTGCATCCTTTGAGTTTTGCGCGTCGTTCAGGTCGAGGGTATTGATTTTGCCTATCAGGAAGGTTTCAATACTGGTCTTATAGCGTTGTTGGGCAATGGCGTCGGCTTCCTTGGCAATGGATAATTGTTGTGCCTGATTATTAAAATGTTCCACGAGCAAGAAGATGTCCTGATTGAAATTTATCTCTTCCTGGCGAATCTTCGAAAGTACTACATCCCGGTTGCTCTTGGCTACACGCACCTTGCCGCGTCGTTTCCCCCAATCTAAAATGGGTATTTTAACGCCTACCTGCACTATCTGGTTATCTTGCAGGTTTCTGTAAACGGCGGAGAAGTTACGATTTTCTCCGGTATATCCTACACTGGCAAAGAGGTCGATGCTACGCAGGTTGCCACGTGCCGTAGCTACTTCATAGTCGGCTTCCAACTGGCGGCGACGGATATTCTGTGCAAAAGAGTTGCGTTCCAGTGCTTTGTTCAATACCATATTGTATTCCATCTTTGAGCCATCTACGGCATCGGGAATGACAGGGCTGAGTATCTCATCTTCTCCGACTCCCAGAAAGGCGCGAAGTTGGAACATTTTGGCGTTGAGGTCGCTTTCCGCTTCTGTCAGGGCTGCCTTTGCGTTCAAGGCGGAAAGTTTGAGTTGCAGGAGTTCGTTTTCGGAAATCTGTCCCATTTTACGTTTGGCAAGGGCTACTTCGTAGAGGTGGTCGGCATTCTTCTGATTTTGCTTGGCAGTACCTAAGTTTTCTCTTGCCAGCAGGAGATTAAAGTAATAGGTAATGGCGCGCATCGTCACTTCTTCGGTGGCTGTGATAAAGGCAGCTTTCGCTTCCGCGTAACGTACCGGTTCGATGCGTCTGTTCCACTTGATGTTGTTCACGCCGAAGATGGGTTGCGTTAGTTTTAGGGCTATGGGGATAGACATGAAATGGCGGTCGTTGTCTCCGCCCAACTGGGTGATATAGTCGAGAGAAGAGGTCAGCGAGAGTTTACCGCCTGTCAGCCAAATGTTTTGGTCGATGGAGATGTCTCCGGTAAGTCCCAATGTGTTGTTGCGGACAAAGCCATAAGAGCCGTCTGAATTCTGATAAGAACTGTATGATTTATTGTAATTGGGTAAAGTACCGGTAAGGTTGACTTCCGGCAGAAGGTCGGCACGGAAGGTGCGGTATTCCCAATAGGCGGTTTTCAGTTCATTCAAGGCAACAGCCGCATCGACGGATTGCGAACGTGCCATTGCGATGGCTTCATTTAAGGTTATCTCCCTTTCTTTCTGTGCCGACAATGTCCATGGAAGACAGGCAGCGGCAAGAGTTACTAATATACTTTTCTTTTTCATTATGCACAGTATTTTCCGCCAAAGGAGAATCAAACGATGTGCCAAAAGAATAAAGTATTTATTTTCAATCGGTTATAAAATAAGGAGAGTGTCCGTTTTCGGACACTATGCGCAAAAGCGGACGTTCGCTTCTATTCGCAATAATTGGGAAGGCGTACGGTGAAACGAGTGCCCTTGCCCACTTCGGAAGTCACGGAGATGCTTCCTCTCAAGCGTTCGATAATAGTCTGACAGATACTCAATCCCAGTCCTGCCCCTTGCGTAAAGTTATCGACTTTATAGAATCGTTCGAAGATATGGCGGATGCCCTCTTCCGAGATGCCGACTCCGGTATCTTCTACAAAGATACGGGTGTATCCGGGTTCTTCATCTTCTTCGTAGCCGAAGGTAATGAATCCGCTGCTAGTAAACTTAGCGGCATTATTAATCAGGTTGTTTACTACCTGTTGCAGACGGACATTGTCTGTCCTCAGATATCTCTTATCACCTTCGGGCATACGCACCACCAGTTCTACTCCCGAAGGCATATTCAGTTGTTGCGAATCGTGAACGGTCTTCAGCAGTAAAGGTAAGTTATGTTCTGCAAACGCGAATTCCATAGTGCCCGATTCGATACGGGACAGGTCAAGAATGTCGTTAATCAACGCCAGCAGCAAACTGCAATTCTTATTAATAGTCGCGATAAACTGGGAGATTTCTTCTTCCGTGAATCCGCTCGTATCACTCAATAAATCGGAGAATCCTACGATAGCGTTCAACGGAGTACGGATTTCGTGGCTCATATTGGCAAGGAAGGCAGATTTCAGTTTGTCTGCCTGAAGGGCTTTGTCACGTGCTTCTCTCATTTCCTGCTCGACTGTCTTATATCGTTGGATACTTTGACATACGCCTAATATACTGTATAATGAATCCTGTGTCAAACCATCAATAGTGGAAAAGCGGTATTCCCACCACTCATATTCCCCATCCGCTTTCCGCTGGCGGAAATTCATACGGAGAGTCTTGTTCTCTCCCGTCAGTGCTTTATCAAATTGCGGAATTATTTCTTTCAAATCATCCGGATGGATGGTACGGTTCATTTCCTCACGAGAGATAATAGTGACCGATTCGTCATATCCCATCCGTACAAGGAAACCTTGCGGGAAAATAAAGCAGTTGGTTTTCATGTCAAACTGCCACGGATATATGGAACTTTCATCCAGTGCCATATCAAAGAAGCGCTTCTGTATTTCTTCATCTGAAATGTTGCGTGCGGAAAGAGCCATGCCCGTAATTCCGCTTTTCGAATGAATGGGAACGATTTCTCCGGATACAGGGAAGTAATTGTCACTGTGCACTTCTTTCATAAAAGAACCTTGAGGTATCTGTACGCTTTCTCCCGTACGGGCTACCCGTTTCAGCATCTTATGAAGGATGTCCTGCCCCTCATTGTAGATATTGAAAATACTACCTGCCATCATTCCCTCATAAAAACGACCGCCCGCCTCATACGGCAGATGAAGCATTTTCAACAGAGAACGGTTCGTGAAATGGATATGCAAATCCGTGTCATAGGTTATCACACCATCACGGATGGAGTGGAAGACATTATCAAATTCATTACGCTGCTCTACCAGTTTGTTTTGCACCAACAGGCGGGTTTGAGCCTGCATCCGCCGTTTGGATTCGCGGCGGTTGGCGCGCATCAACCATACGATAGATGCTATCAACAGCGCAAGGATGGACGGATAGAGAAGGATAAAAAGGAATTTATATTTTTCCCAATAAGGCTCATTGACAATGATTCCACCGACAGCACTTGCCTTGTCAGGCTCGATATGGAAAAACTCCAATTGCTTGTAGTCGTATATAAATCCTTGTCCGGCTTCTGTCACTCCCAGTTTCAACGGGGAAGTCCCTTTCAAGACTTTGGAAGCTCTTTGCCCTGCTGCCAATGCTGAAGTATAGGCATCACTATCATAGGCGCAGAATACACCATTTGTCAGTCCTACATTCTGAGTGGAGAACACAGGGGCTTTGGAGTTTTTACCCACAAATGAAAGGAAAGGCGACCACTTGGGAGCAATGACAAAGCGTCCGTAACTATTACGGGGATAACAGATAGCTGAAATGATATGGCTCGTAGTCTGATTCTGGGTGTTATAGACTTTCATATCATAGTCGGGATTATCTTGCCGGAAGATTTCCCACTCCGCCTTAAAATCATCAAGACCTTTATTACTCAAAAAGCTATTGTCTATCACGCAAATAACCTCTTTGCGTTGAGGAAATATTTTTTGCGCATGACGCATGATAATATCAAAATCGGGATTAGCCGTGAAGCCACAGACATTGGGGTGAGCGGTAAGGAGCTTCTCATCAGGATACTTGATACCGAAAAACACGACCGGAACTTGCAACGGCAACGAATCTCCACAGGCAAAAAGGGTATAGAAAGCCTCATCGCCCGATGTGACAATCAAATCGGTCTTCCGCTCACGGGCGCGTTCGCAGAAACGGTGCATTATCACTTTCTCCGACTTAAATGCCCAAAAATCAGCGTCCAGATATTCTGTCGTAATATTCACCTTCACCCCACTTTCCCTGAAACCTTTCACCAGACCTTGATTAAGGTCATTATGCCAAGGAGTCTGTGAAGTATAAGACTGGATGAAGAGTATATTGAACGTACCTTCCGAAGCTGCCGCCCGAACTAGGACAGCCCAAAAGAAGAGCACAAACAAACAGTAATATCGTCGATTCATAAGCAAAAGACCTGCATTGTTTTCAAGATTATGCGCACAAAGATAAGTTATTATATTGAAAACAATGCAAATAGCCTTAGATTTTTATTCCTCACGCAATGCTTCTGCCGGCTGAATGCGGATTGCCTGGCGGGCAGGGAACCAAATACCTGCCAGAATCATCAAAGCCATAAGGAAATAACTGATGGCAAACGTTATAAGGAAACGGACAATCCCCCACTCCATATACCCGTCCGTCAAATCAAGGTAGCCTATATTATAGCAAATGACAGCAGCAGGCAAAGCAGCCAGCGAGAGCAACACTATTCCTTCATTATTCAGATGACCCCAAAGTTGCGCCCGACTGGAACCGACCGCAACACGGAGTGCCAGTTCGGAACGCCGGTGCTGCGTACGGAACCAAAAGGTACCGACAATACCCAGCAGAATATTCAGCAACAGGAAGCCCATCATCCAGAATCGTATTTGTACCTGATTGTAATTTCCCCGTTGGAAATCGTTCCGTATATTCTCATAGTCATGTACTTTCAGAATAAACAGATTGCCGACACTCAACTGACCGGCAGACAAATTCATCAAATGTTCCGGGAAATCTTCGGAAGTCCCCGGTTTCACCCGCAGGCAGACTTCCAGACTGGAAGGATAAAAGTCATCGTCAAATTCAGTCAAGACCTTTTCTGTGAAAGCATTAGCTATATAAATATCGCTATAATTAGGCCAAAAATCGTTATAGCGGACTTTGACCGACACACCGCCTATCTTGTGCACTTGGGTAGAATCGTCCACATTCACCACTTCCCTGCCCAATAAGGTGCGGTCGCCTTTATAATCATCCGGCCAGAAATTCTCACTAACTACCACATTCCCATTTTTCAAAGCTTGTACCAATGGTTCATAGCCACGACCATCCGTACTTTGATAACGGAATACCTGAAAGAATTCAGGAGTCATCGTACGCCGCAACGGATTACGGACTATCGTATCAATGCGCAACATCATACCCGAATTACTTCCGATATAAGGACGTGCATTATTGGATACGGAAACGGCTTCCACTTCCGGCAATCGCCGGAGACGGTTTGTCAGTTCGGTAATATCCTGTCCCAGCGTCGTACTCTTTTTATCTTTCGGGATATAGGAGTCGCTTTTGTTGTTTTTCAAGCTCAGTTCGAGGTAGTAGGTATCGGTAATATCAAATCCTACGGGTTCGTAATAGGTACGTGCCGTTACATAAGTCCAGTCGACTACATACCACAGGACAACAAAAACAATTAATAACTCCGCCCACAACCATCCGTTCGACCGGCGTTCATTCCATATTTGTTTTAATAGTTGCATCTTCTTTTGAATTAAATTAGTTGACTGTTCGGGTTATCTTTCATTGATGGCATCTACAATATTGGTACGGGTGATTCTCCATGCCGGAATAGCCGCACTCAGCAAGTTGAGCAGAAAACAGGCAAGGAATGCCAACAGGAATACGGCAGGATCGAACAAGAGGTCGATACACATCGTCCGTAAATCGTTCACTCCATCGGATACGAAGTCTACGGAGAATAACATTCCGCCAAGAAGGAAGGCGGCAATATAACTCAATACCAAACCAAGGATTCCACCCAAAAGCGAGTAAAGCATATTTTCGGAAAGTACCTGCATCATCAGTTCTCTTCTCGGAGCACCGAAGGCTTTCCGTACTCCTATTTCAGAGAGACGCTTGCGCATGCGTGACAAGGTTAGCCCGGACAAGTTGACCGCAGGGACAATCAGAAGGACGAGCAATGTCAATATGTATTGCCGTATTGCTTCTTTCACGGCCGGAGGATTATTGGCCGAATGTCGTTGCGCGGCTACAAAATAGGTATCGGGTTGCCCGCGATAGAGCAAATCAAAATTAGGGTGTCCTGCCATGAATACGGCTCTCAAGCGGTCTGCTTCATTATGGATGGCAGGGAAATCGTCTGTTGACTTGGCTAAAATGAGTACGGCAACCAGTCCCATGATATTTTCATCTCCCCAAGTCGTTGTAAACGCATTCGTCGAACTTAAAGGAATCCAGACTTGCGCATAAGCGTATCGTGCCAATTTAGATACAGGGCGCACTACTCCGCTGATAAGATAGGCGGTATGATTCAGCAAGAATGTTTTTCCTACGACTTCCGACGTTCCAAACAACCGCCGCGCCATATCTTCGGATATGACAGCTTTCGCTGCTCCGGCATCAAAATCGGCGTTATCATACGGTTTGCCGGATACAAAATCAAATTCGAATACTTTCCAGAAGGCATCGTCCGTTTGCAGTACGCTGCAACTTTCCATTTCGCCTGCAGGCTTGGCAGCGAGCATCGTTTCCTGAAAAGCACTGGTGATACTGACTGCTTCGGGGACAGTCATTTCTTTGAAACAAGCCTTTGCCGTGTTGTATCCGACAGGGCCGTTACTCTGCCAGTTCGCATTCGACTTATTCTGGAGTCCGGCATAACGGAAAACAAGCATTCGGTCACGATGGGTTTCCGGCGCAAAAGGAGCAATCGTCGCTCGCAAAGTGATAACAATCACCATTATCATAGCAATGGCCAATGCCGTGCCTATGATGGAGATGGAAGAAAGCAGTTTGTTTTCTTTCAGCAAATGGAATGCTTGTTTGAAGTAGAGTTTTATCATAGCTGATTTATCTATGCTTTATTATTGATACCTATTGAAAACTGACACCTGTTTATTTTACCTGACGACCATCAAAGAAACGGACTGTCCTGGAAGTCTGTTTCGCCTGCTCTTCATTATGGGTAACCATAACAATCGTCCGCCCGTCTTCCTTGTTCAACCGGTGAAGGAGTTCCATCACTTCAGCTCCCATCCGCGAATCCAAATTACCGGTCGGCTCATCGGCAAGGATGATTTCCGGATTGCCTATAATGGCACGGGCGATTGCCACACGCTGACACTGACCGCCGGAAAGCTGTGTCGGGAAATGATTCATACGATGGCTCAATCCCACTTTTTCCAGAACTTCCTGTGCCAAGCGCCTGCGTTCACTGTTACTGACACGGCGGTAGAGCAGCGGTAGTTCCACATTATCCATTACGCTCAGTGAATTAATCAGATGGAAAGACTGGAATACGAAACCAAGCGTTTTGTTACGGAAAGCCGCCAGTTCCCTGTCCTTCATCCCTTCGGTACGGGTTCCGTTTATTTCCACCGTCCCCATGGTAGGCGCGTCAAGTAATCCCATAATATTCAGCAGAGTGGATTTCCCACATCCTGAAGGCCCCATGATACTCAGGAATTCCCCACGTTCCACCGTCAGATTCACATTCTCCAATGCCACCGTTTCAATCTCATCCGTACGATAAATCTTGGAAAGAGAGGTCAATGTTATCATAACTTCTAGTATTTAATTTATTTAATCTTCAGTTTATTCTTGTTCTTATATGCGCTCATGTCATTGACAACCACTTTATCCCCCGATTGCAGACCGCTCACCACTTCTACATATTCAAAGTTGGAATCTCCTAATTGTACTTTACGTTTGACCATCTCATTCTCCGACGTACAGACGAAAAGTTCATATTCGCCACGTCCCACATAATAAGAACCGTTAGCCACACGCATCACATCTTCTTTCACAGCGTTCATCACATAGACATCCGTTTTCAGACCTGAACGCAGACGGCGGTGATTGTCCTCTTTCAACTGGACTGTGAAAGAGATTACCCCATTTTTTGAAAGCGGCGTCACACTGCTCACAGTTCCTTCCAGTTTGTCACTGCCTATCTTCACAACTGCCTTTCCGCCTGCCGATACACGGTCACCGTACGTATCGGCAATTTCTCCTTCCACCTTAAAGTGGCTCAAATCGGAGATAACAGCCACCTGCTCTCCTTGCGAAATCTGTGCACCAATCTGATTATTGATATAAGTAAGGATGGCCTTACGGGGAGAACGGATTTGCGCGTCTTCAAAGGTACGTTTCATTTCCGCCAGGCTTTTGCGGAAGATATTGAAATCAAGTTCCTGCACTTTCAGTTCGGCTGCGGCTACTTCCTTCTCGTTTTTGTATTGCTGTTGAAGCTGCTCGTATTCCAGTTGGGCGACATTATAGCTCAATTCCGCCTGACGTACCTTGTCCGTAGTTCCGGCTCCGAGGCTGTCCAGGTAGTGCTCATTTCTTAGTTCCACTTTCATCCGGCTCAGTTTCATGGCGGAAACTTTAATCTGCATTGCCATATCAGAGAGTTTGGTCTGATTGTTGACACGAAGCTGGTCGAGTTTATACTGACGCATTTTCTCTTCGTCCAGAAGTTTCTGATATTGTGTTTCCGTACTTTGAAGGTCAAGTTTCAGAATCGGAGTGCCTACATCCACGCTATCGCCCCCCTTTTTATAGATTTCGAGGATACGGGAGTTGATAGGAGAATTGATAATCTCTTCAAATGCCGGAACTACTTTTCCCGAAGCGCTGACGCTCACTTCGATGATTCCTTTATCCACCGTGGAAAGGACGAGGTCTTTCTTCTCTACCCCTGCCCTCAATACGGATATAAGTACACTAATGACAATAACGCCTGCCACCCCTATGGATGAATAACGAATTATCTTTTTATTGCGTTCTTTCTTACGCACCTCTTTGGGAATTTCTCTGTCCATATCTTATCGTTTTCGATTTTATCATATAGTAATCCGACATTTGATATACCAAATCCGTGCCAAAACCGTAAATCATTGATTAATAGATAATAGACAAAAAGAAAGGGTGTCCGAAATCGGACACCCTGTACGAATTTACCGTTCAGAAAATGGTCATATCATCATTATTATTTCGTCTCTTGCGGAGAAGTTTGTTTCTCTTGAATCAGGTCTTTGCCCAAATGGGTGGTCGCTTCTACGCTTTCACGGTCACGGATTTCTTTTGCTTTACGGGCATAGACTATCATACGCATGGACTGGTCGTAGGTGAAATAATTCCATATCCAGTTGAGAAGAACGACTACCTTATTGCGCACTCCAAGGATAGAACGCAGATGGACTACCAACCACATCACCCAGGCAAACCAGCCTTGCATCTTTACCTTACTAAATTCCGCAACGGCACGGTTACGTCCCACTGTCGCCATCGAGCCCAAATTACGGTAATGGAAAGGTTTCATCTCCTGCCCTTTCTGAAGTCGTATCAGGTTCTTTGCCAGCAGTTCGCCTTGTTGGATAGCAACCTGCGCCAATTGGGGGTGTCCGTTCGGATAACTTTCGTCGCCCGACAGAATGCATTGGTCACCGATAGCAAACACATTATCCATTCCTTCTACACGATTGAACCGGTCAACCTTGATACGTCCGCCGCGCCCTATCAACGAAGCATCCAGATTTCCGATAGTTACTCCGGTGACACCGCTCACCCAAATAAAGGTACGCGTAGCAATCTCTGTTCCGTCTTCGAGTATGACTTTATGGTCGCGGTAATCTACGACGCGTTTATTCAGGAGTATATTCACGCCCATTTCGCGAAGAAACTTTTCGGCATGTGCCGATGAATCTTCCGACATTCCGGCAAGCAACCTCGACCCTGCTTCAATCAGATAGATGTGCATCAGGTTGCCGGGCATATCAGGATAATCATTCGGCAGTACGAACCGTTTCATTTCAGAGAGTATTCCTGCCACTTCTATTCCGGTAGCACCGCCGCCGACAATAACAATATTCAGCAACTCCTGTTGTTCCTGCTTTGTAGAGCAAGTGAGCGCACGTTCCAAATTAGCCAGAAGGGCATTTCGCAGTCCCATTGCTTCAGAAACGTTCTTCATCGGCATGGCTTCTTCTTCGATATGCTTATTACCAAAGAAATTGGTGGTAGTACCTGCCGCCAAAACCAGATAGTCGTATTCAGCTTTTCCGATGGAAGTCTGTATCATGTTCTTTTCCGGGAAAATGGCACGCACTTCTGCCATACGGAAGTAGAAATCTTTCCGGTGCTGGAAAATCTTGCGGAAGGGGAAGGAGATGGAAGTCGGTTCCATACCTGCCGAAGCCACCTGATATATTAAAGGGGGAAACTGATGATAGTTGTTCTTATCTATCAGTACGACTTGAAAGCCTGACTTTTTCAACTTGTTAGCCAACTTCAGACCACCGAAACCACCGCCTACTATGACGACACGTTTCTTATCAGTTTTTGCAATGTTAAGACTCATATTCCAACCATGTTTTATCAAGAATAATAACACATAAATGAGTCATTAAGTTTGCTCAATGCGAAACTTTCATGAAGAAAGAAAAGAAGCCGGATTTGTTCCCCGATGGCGAGACACCCGTTCCCCTAACCTCTACCGCAGGCGCAATCTATCTCCTATTTCAGGGACATATTCTCCGTCTTTACGATTCATCTTATAAAGATTTTTAAGGCGGATACCATATTTTTGGGAAATGCCATGCATGGAATCTCCGTCTTTTACGATATACACGGTATGAGGTTTGGATGCCTTTTTCTTCTTGCTCTTCAAGTAGATGATGTCTCCCGGCATTAATGTGTATTCACGATGCAAGTCGTTATACTTCACAAGCTTCTTCCAACTGATATCCAGCTCCTTACCCAAGTCCTGGAAAGTATCCCCGCTACGGGCAACTACATAAGCGATGTCATTGGCAATATAAATCTGATGAGGGTTCATCAGCCACGGGTTCTTCCTTAGCTTACGCTCGGAGTAAACACCTTTACGGTCATATTTATACAGGTCGTAATCTTCGATAATCGTTATCAGACGGTTGGCATAGGAAGGGTCGGTAGCATATCCCGCTTTTTTCAATCCGCGCGCCCATCCTTTATAGTCGGTAATATCGAGCTTGAAAAGAAACGCATAGCGGGCACCTCTTCTCAGAAAATCGGAATGGTCTTCGTAAGAGTCACGCGGATGCTTATAGGCACGGAAACATTCGTTGCGCGCGTCATCGTCATGGCGTACTGTACGTCCCCGCCAACTACTACCGCATTTGATACCAAAATGGTTGTTGCTCTTTCGTGCCAACTGGCTGTATCCGGCACCGCTTTCCAACAGTCCTTGTGCCAACGTGATACTGGCGGGAATCTTATGAAGCTTCATTTGTTCAACAGCCAAATCACTATACTTATTTATATATTCGGTATATCGGGCATTCCGTTTCTGCGCCTGCGCTCCTACGGCAAAAAAGAATACGATAGTTAGAAAGACAAGTCTATACAATTTGTTCGCCATTTTAATTCAGATGTGAGTTATAGGACACAAAAATCCGAAAAATAATTGGGATTATCAATCTCTTTCCTAACTTTGTAACATTAATTGTAGAAACCAATACCTCAACGCGTATGAAAGACCTCATAATTACCGCAGTTATTAAAGTATATCAATATAATGAGTTGAATGAGGCCGACCGGGCACTTATGAAAACTGCCATGGATGCAACAGCACGCAGCTATGCTCCTTATTCCCGCTTCTCGGTAGGTGCAGCCGCATTGTTGGGCAACGGAACCGTCGTGACGGGAACGAACCAGGAAAATGCCGCCTATCCGTCAGGGCTTTGCGCGGAACGTACGACTCTGTTCTACGCCAATTCCCAGTATCCCGACCAACCGGTCGTTACTCTTGCCATTGCGGCAAGAACGGAAAAGGACTTTATAGACAATCCGATTCCTCCTTGCGGCGCTTGCCGCCAAGTAATCCTGGAGACGGAAAAACGATACGGTCAAGCTATCCGTATCTTGCTTTACGGTAAAGAGTGTATTTACGAAATTAAAAGTATAGGCGATTTATTGCCACTATCATTTGACGCATCAGCAATGGAGGATTAAACTATGTTACAGCAATATCACACAAAACTAAAAGGAACACTCGCGCTTACGGATTCTTATCTGGCAGAGAAAGCATTACAAAAGGAAAAAGGACTTTACAAGTTTATATGGGTACGCAACGGAAGTATCACAGTAGAGATAGACCATCAGGAAATGGTACTTGCAAAAGATGAGGTGATTTCACTGACTCACCTGCAACATCTCGAATTCAAATCCATCGATGGAGATTACCTGACTTTACTGTTCAACAGTAATTTCTACTGTATTTATGGTAACGACCATGAAGTATCATGCAGCGGCTTCCTGTTCAACGGTTCGTCCCATCTTATCCGTTTTACGCTGAATGAGAAGGAGCGCAAGGAACTGGACACCATCACCGCAGCACTGGAAAACGAGTTCACCGTTTCCGACAGTTTGCAGGAAGAGATGTTGCGTATATTGCTGAAACGTTTTATCATCCAGTGCACCCGTATCGCGCGTCATCGAATGAACATTACCCGCGAAAAAGAATCCGGTTTCGAGATTGTACGCCAGTATTATAATTTGGTTGACGAGCATTACCGGACGAAAAAGCAGGTACAGGACTATGCTGATATGTTGCATAAGTCTCCCAAGACTCTGTCGAACATCTTTTCGACCTGCAAGTTACCTTCCCCACTCCGTGTGATTCACGAACGGGTGGAAGCGGAAGCCAAACGGCTCTTGCTTTACAGTAACAAAAGCGCCAAGGAGATTGCCGATATCCTGGGGTTTGAAGACCAGGCTTCTTTCAGCCGTTTCTTTAAAAACATGACCGGGCAGAGTGCCGTACAGTTCAGAAATACGCAGGAAGGGAAAAATTGATAAGCGATACGGAAGTATTGCCATTTGGGGAGTATTGGGAATGCACGACCTTTGCGGTGTAAGTTAAACCAATTAAAACCCCAACAAAATGAAAGAGAAAATTATCGCTTTACTGACCTTCACTTCAAGCCTGAAAAGTTTTGGTATCAAGTTTATCCGTGTAGCTATCCTGGTAGTATTTGTGTGGATAGGCGGATTGAAGTATTTCCATTATGAAGCCGACGGGATTGTTCCGTTTGTTGCCAACAGCCCTTTCATGAGTTTCTTCTATGCAAAAGGAGCTCCCGAATACAAGGAACACAAAAACGCGGAAGGTGCTTTCGTCCCGGAAAACCGTGCATGGCATGAAGCAAACAATACGTATGTTTTCTCTTATGCGTTGGGAGCTCTTATCATGAGTATCGGTATTCTTGTGTTTTTGGGCATCTTCTCCTCGAAAGCGGGATTGATAGGTGATACACTGGCTATCATCATGACGCTAGGTACACTCTCCTTCCTCGTCACGACTCCCGAAGTCTGGGTTCCAAACCTGGGAAGTGGAGAATTCGGCTTTCCGCTATTGTCAGGTGCGGGACGGTTGGTGATTAAGGATATTGTTATTTTAGCCGGTGCCGTACTACTTCTGTCCGACTCGTCACAACGCGTACTGAAAACACTTAAAAAAGAATAATCAAACTACTGTAGAGGGTGCTGACTTCTTTGCGTTACGGAACAAATCGTATTTTCAGACTGTTATATAGTCTCATACAAATCGTTAAACAAAGAAGTTATGAAACAATATGATGCAATTATAATAGGGTTCGGCAAGGCAGGAAAGACACTGGCTGCCGAACTTTCAAACCGTGGATGGCAAGTTGCCATCGTTGAACGCTCCAATATGATGTATGGAGGTTCTTGTCCGAACATTGCCTGTATCCCGACAAAGACGCTGATACACGAAGCCGGGATTTCTTCCCTACTCTACTACGAGGATTTTCCGAAACAGGCAAATATGTATAAACAGGCTGTTGCCCGTAAAAACCGTCTGACTTCTTTTCTTAGAGGGAACAATTATGAGAGACTGAGCAAGTGTCCGAATGTGACCATTTATACAGGTTCGGCTTCTTTCATATCTCCCGGTGCTGTCAAGGTAACGCTCCCTGACGGGGACATCGAACTGCAAGGAAAAGAAATCTTTATCAATACCGGTTCTACTCCTATTATTCCGGCAATCGACGGCATTCAGCAAAGCCAGCATGTGTACACCAGTGCCACGCTCCTGGATATGAATGTCCTGCCCAAACATTTGATTATTGTCGGCGGCGGATATATCGGGTTGGAATTTGCTTCGATGTATGCCGGATTCGGCAGTAAAGTGACTATTCTCGAAGGCGGCAACCGGTTTATGCCCCGCAACGATCAGGATATTGCCAAGAGTGTCAAAGAAGTGATGGAAAAGAAAGGTATCGAAATCCATCTGAATGCACGTGCGCAGTCTATCCATGATACGAATGATGGAGTGACACTGGCTTACTCGGATGTATCCTACGGTACTCCGTACTTTGTAGACGGAGATGCTATTCTTATTGCAACCGGACGGAAACCGATGATCGAAGGATTAAATCTGCAAGCGGCCGGGATAGAAGTGGATGCTCACGGAGCTATCGTAGTAAACGACCAGTTACGCACTACCGTTCCTCATGTATGGGCAATGGGGGATGTGAAAGGCGGGTCGCAATTTACTTATCTTTCATTGGACGACTTCCGGATTATCCGTGACCAGCTCTTCGGAGACAAGAAGCGTGATATCGGTGACCGTGACCCTGTTCAGTATGCGGTATTTATTGATCCTCCATTGGCACACATCGGCATTACTGAAGAAGAAGCACTGAAAAGAGGATATTCGTTTAAAGTCTCCCGACTGCCGGCAACTTCCGTTGTCCGTTCACGTACATTGCAACAGACGGATGGTATGCTGAAGGCTATCATTAACAATCATAACGGGAAGATTATGGGATGTACCCTGTTCTGCGCTGATGCTTCGGAGGTTATAAATATCGTAGCCATGGCAATGAAGACAGGGCAGGATGCCACTTTCCTACGCGATTTCATCTTTACGCATCCTAGTATGAGCGAAGGATTAAACCAATTATTTGATGTATAAACATTCTCAATCATTCTCACACCTATGAGAAAAAATACTCATCCCTATGAGAAAAAATTCCCATTACAATGAGTATTTTTTCTCATAAGGGTGAGAATAATACCCATCCAGAATAGTCTTTATCCCCGATTTAGAGCAAAGAAAAACAGTTTTTCACTTAAAAAAGAAGGAAGTCCGCCGGAAAGTATTATCTTTGCCGCCAAGTTAAACTATATACCTACCGCAATGAGAATTACTGAGTAAGACAACACTTCTAGTAAACATCACTTTTCTTATATGCTTTTTCTATAATGTTAAGCATCACGAATTTCGTGTTGTTTAGCCTGTATTGTGTTTGTCGTTCCCCTATCCCGTGATTATCTTCACTAGTTTTCAACCTCAAACCCAATGGTCAATTATGCCTATAAGTATTCAACAAATCAGCTATATCCACCCGGATAAAGAAGTATTATTCAGTGATCTCAATTTCGCCATCAGCAAGGGACAGAAATTGGGATTAGTCGGTAACAATGGCTGTGGCAAGTCCACTCTGCTACAAATTATCGCCGGACAATTATCGCCTTCTTCAGGTGTCATTGTCCGACCGGACGACCTTTATTACATTCCGCAACATTTCGGACAATATGATTCATTAACTATCGCACAAGTCTTGCATATAGACAGCAAACAGCAAGCTCTGCACGCTATTCTCGCAGGAGATGCCTCAACAGAGAATTTCACGTTACTGGATGACGACTGGAATATCGAAGAACGTTCCGTCGCCGCCCTTGACTTGTGGGGATTGGGGCAGTTTCCCCTATCCCACCCGATGCATCTGCTTAGCGGTGGAGAAAAAACCCGTGTCTTTTTGGCAGGCATGGATATTCATAATCCATCTGTCATTCTTATGGATGAGCCGACGAATCATCTTGATATTTCGGGCAGACAACGTTTGTATGACTGGGTGGAGAAATATCGTTCTACTCTGTTGGTAGTGAGCCATGACCGTACGTTGCTTAATATTCTGCCTGAGATATGCGAACTGGAAAAACACCAAATCAACTATTATGGTGGAAATTACGAATTTTACAAAGAACAAAAAGCCATTCTGCAACAGGCCTTACAGCAACGCATCGAAGAAAAAGAAAAAGCCTTGCGGATAGCCCGTAAAGTAGCCCGGGAGACTGCCGAACGAAGAGCTAAACAGAATGTACGCGGTGAAAAAGCCAATATGAAAAAAGGTGTTCCACGGATTGTACTAAACGCATTGCAGGGAAAATCGGAAAAAAGTACCAGTAAGCTGAACAGTGTCCATCAGGAAAAAGCCGAGAAGCTGACCGATGAACGTAACCTGCTTCGAGGTTCGCTGTCACCAACCGCCGTATTGAAAACAGACTTCAACAGTTCATCCCTTCATAGCGGGAAGATATTGGTGACGGCAAAGGATGTCAACTTCAGCTATCATTCCGAACAGAATCCACCGAAGAACCCGCTTTGGCAGACTCCTCTCAGCTTTCAATTAAAAAGCGGAGATCGTCTCCGTATCGAAGGAGCTAATGGCAGCGGAAAGACAACACTCCTGAAATTAATTACCGGACAACTCCAACCCGCCGTAGGAACTCTGATTCGGGCAGACTTCACTTCTGTGTATCTCAATCAGGAATATTCGATTATCGACGACCGGAATACGATACTGGAGCAGGCTTACGCATTCAATACCCGCAACCTGCCGGAACATGAAATCAAGATTATCCTGAACCGTTATCTTTTCCCGGCTTCCGAATGGGACAAGTCTTGCCGGAAACTTAGCGGCGGAGAGAAAATGCGTCTCGCTTTCTGTTGCCTGATGATTAGTAACAATACCCCGGACATGTTTATCCTGGACGAACCGACCAATAACCTGGATATACAAAGTATTGAAATCATCACCAATACAATCAAAAATTATACAGGTACTGTCATCGCTATTTCTCACGACAATTATTTCATCCGTGAGATTGGTGTCGACCAGCGTATTGCATTAAGTTAATCTATTGTTATTTTATCCGATAAAGTCTCAAATATCAATACGGTTTTTTATAACTTCGCAGCGCGAAGTAAAAGAATAAAAATAAAATGAGTCAAACAGCGCAATCATGGTGGTTTATCTTTTATAAAGACCAACTACTTCTTGAAAAGAAAGGGAACGGCACATTTGCCCTTCCTTGCGGAGAAATTCCGCCTATCGTTATCAAAGAAAAAACTACGGTACATACTATCACAACATTGGAGGAAAAGAATTGCAAATCTTTCTCTCTGCCCGCACCTATCGAAGAATCAGAGCGATATGTAATGATCGGACTTCGTGCTTCTTATGAGTATCTTCCGCTGTCTCACTATCAGACAGCAGGGAAAGCGCATGAGATTCTGCACTGGGACAGAAACAGCCGTTTCTGTTCCGCCTGCGGTACACCTATGGAGCAGAAAGAGCCTATCATGAAGCGCTGCCCGAAGTGTGGGCGGGAAGTATATCCCGCCATTTCGACCGCAGTTCTCGTATTAGTACGAAAAGAAGACTCATTGCTTCTTGTCCATGCCCGCAACTTCAAAGGAACATTCAACAGTCTCGTTGCCGGTTTCCTCGAAACGGGTGAGACACTGGAAGAATGTGTTGCCCGCGAAGTAAAAGAGGAAACCGGACTGGATGTGAACAATATTACTTATTTCGGCAACCAGCCCTGGCCTTACCCCAGCGGATTAATGGTTGGATTTATAGCTGATTATGCCGGTGGGAAAATAAAACTCCAGGATGAAGAATTAAGTTCGGGCGACTTCTACACAAGAGATAATTTGCCGGAACTTCCCCGGAAGCTAAGTCTTGCACGGAAGATGATTGACTGGTGGATAGATAATCCTGTATATGTTTAGATTTCACATGTACATAGAAATAGCTTCCTCTAAATGCCAAACAAATAAATTCACTAAAAAACAATTATAAATCAACACCATGGAATTATCAACGAAAACACCACGAATTGAGGTAGTAGACGCTCTTAGAGGTTTTGCAGTTATGGCTATCCTCCTGGTACATAACCTGGAGCATTTTATTTTTCCGGTTTATCCGGAGAATTCTCCCGAGTGGCTAACCATTTTAGACAATGGAGTATTCAATGCAGTATTCTCTCTGTTTGCGGGAAAATCTTATGCCATATTCGCTCTGCTCTTTGGATTTACTTTCTATATTCAATCGCATAATCAGAAACTGAAAGGAAAAGATTTCGGTTATCGTTTTTTATGGAGAATGGTTTTACTGGTTGGATTCGCAACACTGAATGCAGCCTTTTTCCCGGCGGGAGACGTACTTCTTCTATTTGCAATAGTCGGCCTCGTATTGTTCATCGTACGCAAATGGAGCGACAAAGCCATTTTGATTACTGCTATTATATTCTTGTTGCAACCTATTGAATGGTATCACTACATTGCCAGTCTTTTCAATCCTGCCTATACGTTACCCGACTTGAAAGTCGGAGCCATGTATGCCGAAGTAGCCGAATACACGAAAGGTGGAAACTTTTGGGATTTCTTTATAGGTAATATCACATTAGGACAGAAAGCCAGTCTGCTGTGGGCTGTTGGCGCCGGACGCTTCTTACAAACGGCCGGATTATTCCTGGTCGGTTTGTATATCGGACGCAAAGAATTATTCGTCACTACCGAATCTCATCTGAAATTCTGGATAAAAGCACTTATCATTGCGGCGATCAGTTTCGCTCCGCTCTACTCGCTGAAAGAACAGATTATGCAAAGTGACAGTAGCCTGATTCAGAATACAGTAGGCACCGCTTTTGATATGTGGCAGAAATTCGCGTTTACTATTGTACTGGTAGCTTCTTTCATCCTGCTTTACCAGAAAGACAAGTTCAAGAAAGCGGTTTCCAATTTACGTTTTTACGGAAAGATGAGTTTGACAAACTACATCTCCCAGTCTATCTTGGGAGCTATCATCTATTTCCCATTCGGATTCTACCTGGCTCCCTATTGCGGATATAGCATCAGCTTACTAATCGGCATTATTCTCCTTATACTGCAAGTACAGTTCTGTAAATGGTGGTTGTCCAAACATAAACAAGGGCCGCTGGAAACGATATGGCACAAATGGACTTGGATAGGAAGCAAGAAATAACGGAGAGGTACATATACAATCAAGAAAGCAGGCTACGAAATACACTCAAACTACAAACGAACAACTTATGAATATGAAACTGAACGTATCACTCTAAAGCATCAACAAAACATGTGTATCCGCAGCCTGCCTGTTGAAATTGAGATGATGCCAATACAACAAGATTTCCCCAAGAATGATTAGAAAGTCGGCTTAAAGAATGCAAAGGAATCGAAAGAACTGTGCTAAACCGGGCTAAATGCCCAAAAACAGGGGAAATCAAGACGATACACAGATAAAAAGAAGCGCCCCTATACTCTTCAAAAAGACTATAGAGGCGCTATTTTATTATTGTCCTGTTCTGAAACTATCAGAAGAAACTGAATCAGATACCCAATGACTTCTTCACTGCTTCAATCTTTTCCATTGCAGCAGACTCGGCAGAAGCAAAACAGTTACGGCAACCCATTTCACCTTGAACTTCCATATAGAACTTAATCTTAGGTTCTGTTCCTGAAGGACGAACTGAAACTTTGCTGCCATCTTCTGTGAAATACTGAAGAACATTAGACGATTCAGGCATATCAATTACAGTTACATTGCCCTTGTCGTCAGTCTGTTTCAGAGTTTTGTAGTCTTTGCTCAAGATTACTTTAGAGCCACCTAATTCTTTCGGCGGGTTAGCGCGGAAGTTTTCCATCATCGCTTTGATTTCTTCAGCACCGCTCTTACCCGGCTTCACTACGTTGACTGTAAATTCTTTAGAGAATCCGTATTCTACGTAGATATCAAGCAGTAATTGATACAGTGATTTACCATTATCTTTTGCCCATGCAGCAACTTCAGCAATCAAGCAGCAAGCTGATACGGCATCTTTATCGCGAACGAAGTCTTCGGCAAGGAATCCGTAGCTTTCTTCACCACCACCGATATACTTCTTCTGACCTTCACGCAGACGGATTTCACGTGCAATCCATTTGAAACCGGTATAGCAGTCAAGCATTTCGATGTTATTCTTGTCAGCAATCTTCTTGATAAGTTCAGTAGTAACGATTGTCTTCACACAGAACTCATTGCCTTTAATCTTACCCAGTTGCTTATATTGAGTCAGGATATAGTAAAGGTACATCATACAAGTCTGGTTACCGTTGATAAGTACCCATTCGCCCTTATCATCCTTGCAAGCGATACCCACACGGTCAGCATCCGGGTCGGAAGCCATTACCAGGTCGGCATCAATTTCTTTGGCCAGGTTCACAGCCATAGAAAGTGCTTCTGCATTTTCAGGATTCGGAGATACGACCGTCGGGAAGTTACCATCCTTAATCATCTGTTCGGGCACAGTGAATACGTTTTCAAATCCCCACATCTTCAATGCACGCGGAATCAACATCATACCTGTACCGTGAATCGGAGTATAAACGATCTTCATATCCTTGTGGCGTGCAATAGCTTCCGGATCGATAGAAACAGTTTTCACCATATCCAGATAAATCTTGTCGATGTCTTCACCGATAATCTGAATCAAATCAGGGTTACCTTGGAACTTGATGTCGGCAGCAGAAGCAATTGCGTTCACTTCGTCGATGATACCTTTATCGTGCGGAGCCAATACCTGTGCGCCATCATCCCAATATGCCTTATAACCGTTATATTCTTTCGGATTATGGGAAGCAGTCAGGATAATACCGCTTTGGCAACCGAGGTGACGGATAGCAAAAGACATTTCCGGAGTCGGGCGCATATCATCGAACAGATATACTTTGATGCCGTTGGCAGAGAAGATATTGGCGGAAGTTTCCGCAAACAGACGGCTGTTGTTACGGCAGTCGTGACCCACTACTACAGAAATCTGTGGCAGATCTTTGAAGTTCTTTTTCAGATAGTTGGAAAGTCCCTGAGTGGCAGCACCTACCGTATAGATATTCATACGATTGCTACCTACCCCCATGATACCACGCAGACCACCCGTACCAAATTCAAGGTCTTTGTAGAAAGCTTCAATTAATTCGGTTTTATCATCGTTTTCCAACATGCGTTTCACTTCAGCCTGAGTTTCGGCATCATAAGCCGGGGTCAGCCATTTTTCGGCTTTTTCAGTGACCTGTTTGATTAGTTCCTGATTTTCCATTTCGATTGTTATTTATATGGTTAATGAATTATTTATTGCTATTGTCTTGAGCACACAAATGTAAAATAATAAGTTTATAATTCCTATTCTTTTAATTGAAATTTGAGAATTAAGAATTAAAAAACAGTATACTCAATACCTGATATCTAATACTTAATATCTATTCTTGCGGCACTTTATATCTGTCTCCGGTCTGTTTTACATATTCCTGCAAAAACTCCTTCGGATAACCGGGACGAAGCACTCCGGCAGGTTGTCCGATAGAATTACGTTCAAACTGTCCGTCTTTCACACGTTTCACTACTCCGTCGTTATACTTCACAATCAGGAAAGTCCCTAATTGTTTCCATGTATCGAAAGTACTTTGGGCAGTCATGTTGGTATAGTTGGTCAGAAAATCAATAGCGGCGTTTTTATCTTTTTCCAACAGTTTTGCCGCCATCTCCTCAATACCTTGCTGCGCATTGTTAAAGGTAGTTTCCATCTCCTTCTGCGCTTCACGCACATCACCAATCATCAAGTCATAACGCGGATAAACCATATTAGACACCCAGTTGAAAATCCAGAAAGCTGAATTCCACGAGAATGTAATATAATCGGCTCCGTCCACACGTGTATAACATATCGGCGCTTTAGTGGCACAACAATAAACAGGAGTAAATACCGCCATATTCGCATCGTCCACACCAAACCAAAGTACGCCCCCTATCGGGTCGGGCATATTAGCCCGCATCTGTGCAACAAATACAAAACCGCTTTGTTGAGTGGAAATCGGACGTTCATTGAAATATTCCTGTCCGTCGACCTTGAAGTTCAAAGGAGAAAGACGGTACGGTATCTTATAAGGGCCTGCTCCGAAATCATTGGAGATGTCAAGCGGAGTCCCTTCATAATGGTCGCGCATCATATCTTTTACATCTTGTACAGACAGCTTATGTTTCGGTTTTACGAAAAGAGGCATCGGGGTATCTGTTTTTCCTTCGATATAAGGAAGATACTCTTTTCCATTGTCCGTGAATTTATTGAAATAGCTCCATACACGGGCTTCACAAAAGCGACGTGCACCGAAATCAAGGGGAGCATAAGCAAGCGAAAAACTAAAATCCTTGTTTACTCCGTTGAAGTAACCTCTCTCACGTGCGAAAGAGACAACATCGGGAGAATACATGCAGTTCTCCTTGTCGTTCATGTCAAACTGATGGATGCGCGACTGGTTGGCATGAGCCGAGATACAATCGTCCGGCACACGTACAGCTACCCAAACAGCTCCACGGATACCGGGGCCTTTACCAATCATTTCCATAATCCATATTTCGTTCGGGTCGGCGATGGTGAAAGATTCCCCACTGCTGTAATAGCCGTATTGCTGCACCAGGTCAGTCATTATTTTAATGGCCTCACGAGCAGTACGCGAACGTTGCAAACCGATATAAATCAAACTGCCGTAATCAATAATTCCCGTAGAATCCGCCAGTTCGGGACGTCCACCGAAAGTTGTTTCACCAATTGTAACCTGATATTCATTCATATTCCCGGTCACATTGTAAGTCTGACGTGCCTGTTCGATTTCTCCCAAGTACTTACCAGTATCCCATTCATACACTTTTAGCATGGTTCCTTTCGGATAAGTAGCTGCCGGATAATGATACAGTTCTCCAAACAAGCCGTACGAATCGGCAGAATAGGAAACGATGGTCGAGCCATCGGTGGAAGCGTTCTTACCGACTATCAGATTCGTACAGGCGAAAGTGTTCGCCACAGCCGCCACCAGTATGGCAGCACACAGAAAAATTCTTCTCTTCATAAATATATGATTCACTTTTAATAATTACCAGACAAAAGTCTCATGGGCTACCGTTTCATTCCCACAATGATCGGTTACTGTAAATTCAACGGTATGTTTACCACCTTTCTTTACATGTTTCGGGTCAAGTTTACATTCCCAATAGGATTTCACGATATTAGGACGCCCGAAGAGCGCATATTTTCCGTCAATCGTTCCCCGATAAGAAGCAATACCCGCCCCCTCGTCTTTCAACCGATAGACAATCTTTCCATTCTTTCCCCACAGATTCTTATTGACAGGGATAATTTCGGGCGGTATTGTATCAATAGCGACTGTGAAAGTTCCCAATTCACGGACAGATGCTTTCATGTAGCCGTCTTCGTACTTTCCGCCTACGCTATATTTTCCACCTTTCGGAGTCACGCGGGCTATATAATATTTTGTAGTATCGGCTACCGGCTTTCTACGCAAACCAATACGAAGCTCGCAACCTGCATGAAGCGGAATGGACTTATCATTTATCTGATAAGTAAATGCCACTGCCCCACTATCGGCTTTCACCTGATAATTAAGAGGAATATCGTCATATAACATTCCTTTCGGAATGACCAGACTCAATCCCGGTTCTTGCAGATAATTCGTCTTATCCCAAGCAAAGAAATATTTCTCCCGATGGTTCAAAGATTCAATCGGCTGCTTCCGTCCACGCACGGTAAAGTTATATTTGGAAGTATTTCCGAAAGCATCTTTTAAGGTATACAGGAATAGATAATCCCGTTCTTCATCAATCGTCACCAGACCACGATTATCATTCGATGCTTTCAACAGACGTAAGTTATTTCCGGGGTCAATGAAAGATTTCATATATTGCCCGTACGTCCATGAGTTTATCATCCGGTTTTCTTCCTGAGAAAAACGGTCTACCGTGCTGCGGAATACTTCATTTCCGTCTACGGTGAGGACAACCGAATATACTCCATAATGATTGCTGACTCCATCCATGTAATCATATGCCTTGATGCCCGTGCCTATCACTCCCCACGCTTCCACCGGACGTTCCGCGTTCGGAAGTATTGTTTTAGTCTGCTGTTTTCCATCCACCACACCTTTGCCCGGCTGCGGGAAAAATAGAATGCCATCGGCTTTCGGGGCACGCGTATCTTTTATCTTCGATTTGAAGAAAGGCATCGGGTCGATATAATCTCCCGATTCTGTTTCGAACACATCCAAATGAAGATGCGGGCCGAATGAATATCCCGTATTCCCGCTCCATGCTATCTGCTGACCGCTTTTCACCGGATATTCATCCGGCTCGGGAATTATTTCCACTTCCCAGTTTTCATTCTCGTATTGAAGTTTCTCCACCCTTTCGGCAATGGGAGAAGTAAAACCGCTCAAATGGCGGTTGATGGTAGAATAGCCATTGTGATAGCAAACATCGAGTACATATCCCGAACCATTGGTGACACGGATACGTGAAATATACCCGTCGGCAAGGGCGCGAACAGGTTTGCCTATTACTCCACCGGTTTTAAAATCCAGCCCGCCATGAAAGTGGTTAGAGCGGATTTCTCCGAAGTTTCCGCTCAATGTAAGAGGAAAGTCAAAAGGGGGCACAAAGGACGCTTGCTTCTTTTCTTGTCCACAAACTCCGACACAACAAGCCAGCATCAAAGCAGTGATATATTGTTTTATCATTCCATTCACTTTTTTACTCCCCGCAAATGTACACTATTCCAACTAAATTACGAAATATCCGGGCGGAATGATAGCCGGAGATACTAGTTAATAATTCTTTTTATTATTATATTCATTGCAAACCTGTACCCATTATGTTATTTATATTAGTACTTTTGCATCCGTTTTTAATTATAATTAAATATAAAGAACTCAATGAGAATGTATGTAAAAGTAATGGCAGCGGTCATTGCATGTATACTGCTGGGTAGTGAAGCGTGCCCGGCATTTGCAACTACCCCCGCTACAGAAAATCTGAGTTGGTTTAAAAAGAAAAAGAAGAAACCAGAAGAAAAAGAGGAGAAGAGTAAAAGCGACTACGAAAAATTAGTGGAAGACAGCAAAACAACGAAAGGAATGTTCGCTGTACATCAAAAGAAGAACGATTATTATTTTGAAGTTCCCACATCACTTTTAGGACGTGATTTATTAGTTGTCAATAAGCTGCAAAGAGTTCCTGCCGAACTGAATGATGCAGGTGTAAACCGTGGAGTAAATTATGAAAATCAGATGGTTTGCATGGAATGGGACAAGGCAAGCGGCAAACTGATGTTCCGCCAACAACGTCCATTGCCGTTGGCTCCCCAGAATGATGCTATCTTCCGCTCGGTAAAGGATAACTTTATCTCTCCACTGATTGCCGCATTCAAAATCGAAGCGATCAACGCGGATTCTACCGCATTGGTAATCAAGGTGAATGATATTTATGATGGTACGGAAACCAGTATCAACAACGTATTCACCAATATCAACCTCGGTACTTCGGCTATCAAGAACTTGTCACGTATCTTGTCTATCAAATCTTTCTCAAACAACGTCGTGGCAACTTCCGAACTGACTACCAGAGTGACAGAAGGAACTACAACTGTGTACGTGACGGTGGAAGTCAGCTCTTCTATCCTTCTACTGCCCGAAACACCCATGACGGGACGTTTCGACAATCAGAAAGTCGGATACTTCACCAATCCGCTATTGACTTTCAGCGATGCACAGCAAAGAACGGATAAAACGCAGTATATCACACGTTGGCGCATGGAGCCTAAACCGGAAGACCAAGAAGCTTACCTGAAAGGTCAACTAGTGGAACCTGCCAAACCCATCGTATTCTACATTGATAACTCGACCCCTTACCAATGGCGTTCGTACATCAAAAAGGGAATCGAGGACTGGCAAACCGCTTTTGAAAAAGCCGGTTTCAAGAATGCGATTATCGCTAAAGAAATCACTGACAGCATGCATGTAGACATGGATGACGTCAACTACTCCGTGCTGACTTATGCTGCTTCAG
>ERZ791802.69-NODE-69-length-127850-cov-10.945561_pt1 | contig 127850 bp, 104 predicted proteins | sample MGYA00510308_ERZ791802 | MGnify/ENA primary metagenome ERZ791802 (study PRJEB30046, sample SAMN00792028) | human gut metagenome | study: EMG produced TPA metagenomics assembly of the A metagenome-wide association study of gut microbiota in type 2...
CAGGGACGCGGTTGGAGTAAATATAACGGCTAATATCCCTGTCCCACAAGGGGATACCTTCCATTTGTGCATCCAAAGCAATGCTGTTCAACGCACGTTTGTCGAGAGGATTGAAGCGGAAACGGAAAGAAAGCCTTTCACGATATTCCACCTCGCCGATTTGGATGTTATGGCGGAATTCATAGCGGCGTTTCATGAATTCTTCGGTCTGTAAGGCGAGTTGTTGCTCTTTACTCAGGCTGATATTCTTGCCGAAACCTTTGCACTCGGTATATATATTGCCAATCATTTGACGGATAAGCGCTTCCTGTTTATACATATAGAAGTGGAAAACGGTACGTTTCACGACTTCTTCTTGCAGAAGTCCCGAAGCAAAACAGTTTTTAGCCAGTTGGACGACTAAAGGATGCCATGTGTCTTCGCTCAATTCGAGTCCCGCTTCCCGGAGATCGGCATACGCTTTCCGAAAAGCGGCTTCGAAAAGCATCAGGAAGGCATTTTCCGCATCATATCCCGGTACGGCACGGGTCAATGGAGATTTCTCTGCTTGAACCGCTTCCCGGAAAGTGGTTTCTTCGGGCATTGATGACGGTTGGGAGAGATAAAACTGGACTGAATCCGGACGGTAGATGATGTCCGGGTCGTGGGATAAGCGCGAATATTGTTCCAGAGTCGGTTCTTTGGGAAGTATATCAAACGGGATTTGGGGCTGATAACATTTCACAGCCAGTCGATAGGCATGGGCGTGGAAGAGTTCCGCTTCTTCCCGTGTTTTGGGAAGGGAGTTGTCCGGCCGGGTGAAGGTAGTCCATATTTTCACCGTTTTGCCACTTGAACCCATGAAAGCACAACGGGTTTGCGGTTGCTCGCAGGCTTTTTGTTTCACTAAAGCGATTTCCGATTTATTGGACAAGGGGCCGATGGTCAGTTCTACAATACCGTTGTAGCTTTTCATCTGTTTCTGACCGTTTACTTTTCGGAATTCGGCGGCGGGAATTACTTGAGGAAGTTTATCGGCAAACATACACCGTTCATCAGAAAGGGTATATCGCAGATGCTCTCTGAATGTAGAAACAGGACGGGATTTTATTTCTGTCTTTATCTTATTTACAAATATATCAAGATCCATTACGCTGAGCGCTGTCGTATCTTCGTTCTTACGAAATTGAGTAATTTTCATTAATTTGATAATAAATTGTTTTGTCAGCGTCTTCGTGATCGTTGAGACTGCTAAAGTAGTCATAATATCCGAAACCGGCAAGGAAAACAAGTTTTTAATATAAAAAATTATTGATATATCAAGTGGGTCTTTAACTGATAGAAATGGGATTGTCACCACTCTATTACGAAGAAATTAGTTTTTCTCTGCTTGAAACTAAAGTTTCAGCTAGGAGAAACTATAGTTTCATCGGCAAGAAACCAATGGTTTCAAGCAATTGGAACTAGAGTTTCAAGCGTATGAAACTAAAGTTTCAAACCGCAGAAACTAAAGTTTCGCACCTTGAAACTGTTGGTTTCAAGGCAGGACACAACTCATAAGTACGGAGATAATAAATTGAACGACTTATCCATTTATAGCTGATACTATTCATTTTCGGACAGCGTCTTTATTTTGTCTTTGTTTTCTAGGTGACAGCATTATTGCTATCACACTGCTGTCACCTTGTGCTGTCACAGCGTTAAGTACTTATAATCTGCAGGTTAGTTTATAATCTGTGACAGATGACAGATATATTTTATTTTTTATTTCATAGGATGCTGAATCCTAAGTTCAAGTTATAAATGTGACACCAACTTATTTCACAGAGAACAATTATTCCGCCATCATATCATATTCCGCAATTTTCTCCTTGCACAAGCGTTCAGTAATATCTTTCAGAATATCTACACGGGAAATAAGGTATTCCAGTTGTTCTTTCGAGATACTAAAATCATTATTATAACGAGCCTCGATGTATGAACGGCACAATAAATCAAAACAGACTTTCTCAGCATCCGTATTTTGAGGAAAGACTGCCGCCAATTCCATCGAAAAGCGTTTTACCATTCCCCGAAGGTCTTGAATTCTGTGATTCTTAGGACGATAGTTTGTAAAAACCATCAATATACAATTATAAAGTTTCTCACAGACTTGATGAAGTAAAAAGGCAGCTTCTTTATTTTGTCCTTTGGACAAACATATTTTCACTAAGTCAAAAAAATTACACGCATAAGGATACAGCCCATCAAATTCTTTTTGCGCAATATCCCGAATCTCCTTAAAACTCAACTTCCGTGGTTTAGCCAAATTACATTTACCGCTATCGTAAAGCATAATGCCCTCCTTTACTATATCTGTAAAGAAATACTGGCTGACTTCCAAGTTACGGTTTACTGTATTAATATGCTCTACTATAAATTGCGGGAAAGCATGACGGCGGTCTGCAAACAAGTCATGATATTTATTAGTAATACGATAGAGTTTTTCTTCCACTTGTTTAGTAGGTCCGGTTATGACGACAAGAATATCGTAATCACTCTGATAGGAAGTATGAACACCAAATTCTATATTACTGTCCCATAAAACATAGTTTCCCCTTGCATAACTTCCGAACAGGATAACCATCTGACAATTCCCGATGCTTTTACGCACTAAATCCAGCAAGACGGTCAATTCTTCCTGTGTCCGTTTGGGTAAACGTTTTATTGACTTTTTCATTATCATTCTTATTTATAACCTCACAAAGGTACGAACTTTACCATCCCTAAACAACAGAGATAGAAAAAACTTATAATAAAGTATTTTTTAATTTGATTCTTATATTTAAAACAGAATCCAAACAATAAAAGAAACATCTGAATCCAGCTTTCTCATTTACACAAAATATTTTATAGTGCCATAATGTATATACTGATATGTTCATTCAATTTTGTTGCATTACATATTTTTAGATGTTTTTATTCAATTGTGGATGCAAAAGAACTGAATCTTATTGAAAACCAATTTCCTATTCGCTAACTTTTTTGATTGCCTTATAAATCTCACTATAAGAATCACGACCTTTATATTTTTCAGCCAGCTCACATGCCTTATCCATCTTTGAGTCTGCAAGCATATCTCTTACCCATTTGTCTTTTTCAAGATACTTGCGTGCCTTATCGTATGTTGGCAGATATTGCTTTAATGTTCTTTCAGTTGCAGCTGAATCTTGAAAATGTCGGCAAGTGTCCTCAAAGTGAAGCAAGAACCAGTACTCTATTGATTGCAAACTGTCACACAAAATCACATTGGCATTATTCTCGTATTTCTTTTTGAGCGCTGTCATTTTCCTGTTTTCCGCATCGGAGCGTCTGCTAACATCGGCATCAAAAACACATATCACAAAAACGTCTTCATCCAAAAGTTCCTTGATTCTCTTTTCAATCTTCTCAATGCTATTGTTTTCAAACAGACGTGGAGAAATAGAGTATCTATAACCAAGCAACTTCTTCAAATGGCTGAAATAGAATAATTCAGTCAATCCTTCACCAACAATATGAATAACCTGTCTGGTTGGTGTATTCTTTCTAACTTTTCTCATAAAGTTACATGATTATAGGTTAGGGACTGCACCGAATTTACCGAACTTATATGCCTTCTGAAGAGAACTAATTCTGTTCAATCCTTTGAAATCTGTCAGAGGGTAAAGCACACTTGATCCATCTGTATTCTTTTCCGTAAACCAGATATTATCTTTTCTAAGCAAATCTTCTTCGCCCAACAACCCGTCATAATGCGTGGTTAACAACAGTTGAGCCTGTTGGGATTCTTTCAGGAAATGTTCAATAATATATTCTATCAACTTGGGGTGAAGTGAGGATTCTATCTCATCGACTGCAAGAAAAGCATTTCTCTCAAGAATCTTTTGTACTTGAGCAGCCAAACCAAACGTACGAACAGTACCGTCTGACTCAAACAACTCAGGAAACTCGTAATAATCATTGTTTCCATACTCTGAAGAAACCCTATGTTGATACATGGTATAATTAACCAACCCTTTCTTCGTTTCCTGCTCTTTGGATGTAATATTGGAGATATTGAAATCCGCTTCCTGTAAATACCTCAAAATATAATCTTTTGCAGATTCTTCCTTAATCGATTCTTCGGCATAACGGCTCAATGATGATGTAGGTACGATGGCAGGCATCACCTGATTTGTCAAGTACTGAAGAACTGTTTCCACTTCTGCAATATGTGTATTAACCTGCATGTAAGCAGCAAAAACAGACATATTATGTAGACATTTTAAGTTTATCTCTTCATTAACAGCTTGAGCAACCTTGATTTTCTGCCCGAATTTGATAACAGATACATTATTTTCAGTATTCCTTTCAAAGATAGAAGCCGGCTGCTGGCTTGGATAATAAATCAAAGTCTCCTTTGCAACATGTGATCTGTCCAAAGCAACGGAATATACATAACGAGTCGCTTTCTCTCCATTCATCAAATAAAATGAAATAGAAAATTCAGACAATTGCCCCTGCCTGGTTTTATCCAAAAGAAATGGAATCACCTGAATTTGTTCAGCTTTATTTAGCGGAGTGTAAGTAATAAATGATTTAATATAATCACAGACCTTAATAATATTACTTTTACCGGAAGCATTTGCTCCATAAACCACAGCAATTTTCAACAGTCTCACATCCTCAGCCAATTCGACTACGTGATATGATTCCATATCTTTACTACTATCAGCTTCAAAACTTAATATAGCCTCATCTCTGAATGAGAACATGTTCTTGAACTTTATTTCCGCTATCATATTATCTATTTTTCCACAAAGATAATAATAAAGCCCATAAATCATATATTAGATTTGATTATTCGCAATTTCCATGCAAATAATCTAATCTAAAGCGCAAATAATGAACGGCGTTTTAATTCATAGGAATATAATTCCCCAATTTCATCTTATTTATAACCTCACAAAGGTACGAACTTTGCCATCCCTAAACAACAGAGATAGAAAAGAACTTACAATAAAGTCTTTTCAAAATTTCTCCAACACTTCCATCATTGCCGGACAGCGTTTATATTTTATCCGAAATTCCGCTACTATGTTTTTCACCGCGGTCTGTCCTCCCTTTAGTTTATGTATGCACGGTAACACTTGTGCGATAAATTCATAATTCCTCCGTCCCATTTTCCGTTCGGCATAGTCATTCAACGAAGAAGTATACATAGCAATCAGCTGTTCCGAATGAGTATCCTTCAAATAATGAGCATACCGCATCAATGCTTCCAGTTGATCGAATCTAGTTGATGACAACAAGGTGAACAAACGCTCATTATCCTGTTCTTTCACATAGATATCAGCTTCAGCACTTCCACCGAAAGAAAAATAGTTACTAAATTCTGTTTCCTTCATCATCGTATCCAAAAAACTCTTCCATTGTTCTTTCGGAATCAGAGTTTTGAGTTTACTGTAATATGTCAGTTTATCCCTGCCTGTCACAAACAATAGACGACATATATCAATTACTTCGGAAGTCCGATTGGTCATCTCGTAAATCTTCAATTTTATTTCCAACCATTTATTAACGGTACTGGGATGTTTCTCTTCTTCCGCCATCTCAATTCCTTCATCCAGTAAACGGATGGCTTCATCGTATTGGCAACGGACAATCAATTTTTCAACCTCCATCTCCCGTATTTCAGTCAGATAAAGATATTGGCGGATCGTTTCATTCGCTTTTTGCTCTTCATTCTGCTCCAATAATAAGTTGACTTTACGAAGAACTAACTGATATAAATCATGAGTGTCCTTTCTTGTTTCAAGAAGTCCATCAATCAATTCCAAGGCTTTTTCTGTCGGCTGAATCGAAAGATTGATTTGCATCATAAGTTCATCTATATCATAGATTCCGTAATTTCGATAAATAGATATTTCAGCAATCTGACGTAATTCCTGTAGAATATCCGTCTTTTGTTTCTGAGTTGTTTTAGGATGTCCAACCACTTTCATGAGTAAACCTCCTGCATGCTCACAATAAAGGGAAGTGCCAAAGTCATCATCATCGTCAATATATAGTAATTCATCCTCATAATTCTCACCGATAGAACGAAGTGTTTGAAGAGCTATGGCAATAGTACTATCCATATCTCCCAGACTCAAAAAGAAGTCTGCTTTCTTCAGAAAAATATCCATTCGATTGAAAACAGTTTCCCAATCACGACTGTAATCATTATAACGATTATAATAACGCGACTTTTTATTGTCACCGGAACTATTAAAAAGCTTTTGAATCTCCATTCTATAATCTTTTCCCTTTGATGTCGAAGACGATTCCTTGAATATAAAACGCTTCAAAAGCGCTGCCTTAAATTCCGGATTCGTTGAGGCATATTCACTGATAAATGTAGAAAGTTCCTGGGGATTAATGAATGACAGCAATTGCTTGATGTCCACATCAGGTAGTACCACCTCTTCTTCTTTTTTAACTATCCTCATTTTTGAAATACTTTATATATCCTTCTTGTTCATACGCCTTCCCATATTTATGAATCATCGCCACCAATGGTCTTAAACGTTCGTCAGAAACCAACATAGCCCTATAGCGCAAATACTGATTATCATAAAGCTGCCGATTTCCGTCCTTTAGGCGTTTCTCCACATCCGCAGGAATGAAAAATTCCGAACGATTGCCCAAATTTACATAGAATTCATTTAAAAAGATAGAAATGCCAGCCAAATCGATGTCTCCGAAATGAATATAGTGATTGGGGATTATCTTTAGCCAATTACACAAATCCTTCGATTGCGGGTAACGGGATACGAAAAGAACTTTCATTCCTTCAAACAAATACTTTTGGGCACGGATATGCTGGAAATTCTCTCCATTCTCTATACCCACTACTACAACATCTTCAGGAATACGGAAATCTTCGTAATCCTGCATGAAGATGGAAGTGCCTTGCAAGGGAGAAAGCACACATGGTTCATCATGAAGAGTTGCTTCTATAGGCTCATAACAATTGAGAAGAAAACCTTTGAACGTACGGGTATATCTCAGTTTAGAGTCCCCTGCCTTCGCCACTTGTTCCGAACGTGACACTTCATCCGGACAGCTTTTCATCTCAATCCAATCTTCCAGTTCCATGCCGGAAGTATAATGCTGAGCAAGATAAATACGGCAACCTTCCGGGTCAATCATACGAAAACTACGCATACTCCCTCGGGGAACAATAGTGATGATTCCCTCATCCATTAATCTATTCGCTATCAGTCCAGCAAACTTTGTGTAAGGTACGAGCTCGCCGCCCAGCATTTTCAGGATCTGTCTCGCCATTGCCAATGTAAATAAACTACCACTCATTTTTCTATCTTATTATAGGTCAACAATGGGACAACCTGTGTATTTGACCGCCCGTCCTTACTCAGCAAATAGGTATATCGATAGTCCTCCACATTATAAGTAGTGGGAGAACTGTTTACCAACAATATATTCCGGCAATTGGCAAAATCCAGAATGCCTTTCACATTGTTGGGATGTAACTTGCCTATTTCATCCATCATGCAATGGATTTTAAAGTCACCGAACTTACGCGACGCCTTTTCCTTGAACACATTAATCAGCATGATATTGACCATTGCTTTCACCAGAATGTCCGTGCCGTCAGAACCTACGTTGGCAATCTTCTCTACCCATCCCGTGTCGTTATCATTCTCTTTCACGCGGAACTCCAGTTTGAATGTATCGGAAAGCGCTAACCGTCTGCGTCCCGGCTCGTCGAGCAGGAATTTCATAAACGACAGCAAATGCCGGACAGCCGTTGCATTGACATCTTCACGGGAAGCCTGCGAGAACAAGTCAACCTTTCCCATATTATATTGGTTCTCATCACAAAACCTCTTAATTTCCAGCAATAACTGCATCAGTTTATCGCTGCTCTGAAGCGGACGAAGTGCTATTTCCTTGATTACTCCGGCAAAATTCCGCTTGACAAAATCATCGTTGATATCCTTTATGGTTCTGTGTATCTCGCTTTCATTACGGGTCAGTCCTCCCACTTCCTTTGAAATCCGGCGGATGATATCCGTATACCGTTCACTGATATGTTTCTGATAATCGGAAATCTTATCATTATCCACAAACTCGCACAGATTGGAAGCGAAATCATAGTAATCCTGTTCTCCAACCAGTTCCGTACGGAAATGAAACGTGTTTTTTGACGAGAAGTTTCCATTGAACTGCGTCACCGCTTTCTTGAATTCGTCTGTTTTTCTGATGGTGGATACGATGAGAGACTTCAATTCTTCCACTATAACATCGCAACTTTTCCGGGTAAGCTTCTCTCCTATTTCCGTCACAGAAGGCGGACAGAAAGTTTCATCTTTCCGGAACATATCCACTTTTTTCAATCCGTCCTCCAGCAGATGCAATTCCTTGCCAATCCGGTCGAGATGCTCGTCTGCCCCTTTCTTCTGAAGCTGCAACTTCTCCTTCTTCAGAGCGAAACGTTCGTCCAATGCAACCAGCTTCGCATCCAGTTCTTTCTTCCGGCTTCGTGTAGCAGGTTCCTTATCAAACAGTTCCGCCTTGTCTCTTTCATAATAAAGAACTTGCGGACGGGATTTGCTGATAAATTCCAATTCTTTATTTATTTCGGCAAGCCTGTCGTCATACTTACGGATAGTGACCGTATCAGCCCCCTTTCCATTCAATTCATTCTCCTGTGCCTGTTTCAGCTCCTTTTCCCGCTCCGCAGTCTGTTGTTTCATCCGGTCTACCTCTTGCTGAACGCCGGCAACAAACTCCTCCAGTTCCTTTCGGAGTTCCGTCCTGCTGTCATTATACACTTTCCGGCAGGCTTTCAACAGTTTTTCCCGTTCATCCAAATACTTCTGCTTCTCTCCTTCCGCCACATAGAGACGGTGTCCGATTTCATCCAGTTGTGCCTTCAATTCTTCAGTACATCCTCTTTTCCACTCCTCTTCCTTTGTCTTCCATGAGGCGTAATCAGCCTGCAAATTCTTCAATTTTGCAGGAATCTGCATTCGCTCGGCTTCCATCAGATGTTGTTCTTCCAAAATACTATGTATTTGCTTCGAATACTTCTTCTCCAAAGAAGAAACAGCTTCCCCCTCTTCTTCCGTCAGTCGGGTGAGACGGTCGGTACAGAGTTGCCGGGCTGCTTGTTGCCTGTCGCGCTCCTGCTTCATTTCCTCGGGAGTGCGGACAGAACGCTCGATTGCTGTCAGATTGAGTGAAACGCCGAACAAAGTAGCTTCCTTATTCACTAATTGAGGTTGCAGTTCATTGTTGTACAACACCAGTTCCTCATCCGCCACCTTGCCTATCGTCTCCTGCCAATCCGGTTTGTTCTTCTCCAGCCATTCACACAAAGAACCTTTTCGTTTCTCAATCAAGGCATCCAATGTTTGTAACTGTTCTTCAATCGCGCTCCGTTCTTTACAAACGGTCTCCATCTTTGCCTGAAATTCCCATTTCAATTCTTTCACTTTCCATTCACACTCCTGTCTCAACTGCTTTATTTCTCCTTGTTGCTGACGAATATTAAGCTCCAACTCCTTGTCCTTTTTGCGCAGTTCGTTGATCCCGTCTTCACAATCGGACATTTCCTTTTGATGGGGATGTTCGTATTTCACCTTTTGAAGTTTCAGGTTACACTGTGCCTGTTCATCGCGCAACTGCCGGATACGATTATCCACCGTCTGTACTTTCTCTTCTTGTGTCGTCCTTACTTTTTCCTCTTCCACACGAAGTTGTTGCATCAATTCCTCCTGCTTGCCGCCAATCTCCGCATTCCGGACATTTATCCGTGCCTGCTGACTATTCTCAAAAGTATGGAAATCTGTTTCCAGTTTCTCAAACAGCAACCGGTACTTACTCAATACATCCTCATAAGCCCTTGTCAGTTCCGATTTCATACTCCGGACTTGTTCCAGTTCCTGAATCAACAGTTCTTCGCAAGATACCCGTTTGATGATTTCTTCAATCTGCATCTGCTCGTAATGCAGACGTTTCTCACGTATCTTTTTGAGCAAATCGCTTATTATACCTATATCCCTAATCAAGCCATCACGCTCATTGGTGTACTTTTGTTGCAGTTCACCCATAAGCCGCAGCAACCGTTCACGTTCCGTCTCCGCTTTAGCCTGTTCTTCCTTCACTAACGGAATCTCATGCAAAGCCTGTTTCTCCGCAAAGTTAAGCTCCGCACGCCCTTCACCAATCTGCTTTTGAGTATAAATCAAGTCACGATAGGCGTTCATTACTTTCTCCGCCATCTTCCGGACAGGCACTTCTCCATTCTTGTTCTTTGTAAACCAAAGCATCACGTCCCTGTATTCCTGCTCGAATTCCTTTATCTGGCTACGATAGAAGTCCAAATCGACAGAGATATCCTCATCACTCATCGAACGGATAATGGTATCTTTTATAAAATCGGCATCCAATTTGGAATTTAAAAAGACGTTCTGTATGGTACGGGGAATATTCTGATATTTTGCACTTTCCACAATGGCAAACTTGCGGTAGGGTATCATTTCATGCTTACGGTTATTACCGAAGATGATGTCCCGATACATTTCATAGCTAGTCACCTGTGCAGTAATCTGAATCTTCGCGCCGATGTGTTCGCGGATACGTCCCCATTCGGAATGTACTACATTATGTTCGTCAATGAACCAGTCCTGTTGGAATGGCGCATCAATAAAACGGAAAAATACACGTCCCTGAGATTTGGCGGCCACCACACAGTAAGCGGCATTCTCACGCATCACTTCATAGACTATGTAAGAATTGGCGTACGGGAAGTAAAAAGCATCGAAACTTTTCTTCTCCTTCGGAATGCCCAGTCTTAGCTTGTCAGCATTATAAAAGAAAAGGATGGCACGAAGCAGCGTACTCTTACCGACACCTTGCGTACCTATAAAATGTACGTTGCCATCCAATTTCACTTCCGCATAAGGAATATGGGCACTGTTCAGAAAAATAATCTTATTCAGGTATCTCATCTTGCACCTCCTCTGAAATTGTGATACAATCAACCAAGTCTTCCATATAATGGAAAGCCGACAAAACTTTATATGTCCCGTCGAGTTCGTTTTCTTTCTCTATCAGTCCTATGCTCTCTAATTCTTTCAGCAGTTTGCCGACTACTTCATCATATTTCTTCTTATCCGAAAACAGTTTGGTCGCCTTTTCCTTCAGTTCGATATCGCACCCTATCTGAATCTCAATATCGGCGGCACGGAACAGGAATCCCGGGCCGAATGCCGAATGATAGGTTTTCAGGAAACTCAGGTAATCAATCCACTTCTGAATCGCCTCCAGTTTACGTTCCAAATCGACTTTCGATTCCTTGCGGGTAAAGTAGTAATAACCGTCACCGCCTTCCAGATAGAAGCCGATACCTTTGTAATAATCATAATAATCGGGTAAATCTTCCTCAATGGCATCATACAAGCGTTTTACTTGGGTAGAGACACTGTTGGAAGAAATGAATCCCCCTTTGCTAAGTATATTAAATATCTCTTCAGTGTATTTCATGGTCATCTGTTTTTAGTATTCAGCATACATTATTTGGCATATATTAAAGGGTATTCCACTTCGTCGGAGATTTCATAAGTATCCGTAAAGCGAAGTTCGTCGGCATACTGTGACGCCAGTTGGCAGAAAAAGATTAATTTCTCTCCACGTGTCACCTCTTTCCGGTAGCGATAGTTCATCACAAAAGAGAACAGATGGGTGCTGGATGCCATAAATGAATTATGCACTTCCTGCAGGTTTACGGTATCTATCATTTGCGACTGCCCATCCAGATATCCTTCCGGAATAGCATCTGCCAGTTGTTTCATTCCTTTCGGAGAATTTTTCTGTCGGGCGACAAGTCTCTTCAATATCTGAAAAGCCTCGTCGGAAGTCCGTAGATTATCAATGGAAAGTTTGATACGATAGCCGACCTGCGGCTCCATCCAAACAGGGTTCTTTTGCGCGGCAACAGAACGGATGCTTGTATGTTCTTCCAACAGGAACTGGTCTTTCAGGTACTTCAGTTTCTTTACTTTTTCAAAGATACGGTTCTGATAATCTATCAGGTTCAGATAATGGATGATTTGCTTTTGGATTTCAATCAGGTTATGGTATGAGTCATTCAACTGGAGTTTTACGTCACTCACCACATTACGCATCTGCACATCCATCGCCACCCGAAAGAAAGTAGGCTGTCCATAGTCTATCAATTCCTCGCTTTTACGAATCAACAGGGCTATATTGTTCCGTTTCTCGTCAAGCCGGACGAGTTTGGTTTTCTTTATCTTGTAATTAGGTTCGTTCTTATAGGTGTTATCCATATTCCGCTTCAAGTCCATCACGTTACGGACGGTAGTCAGAGCTATATTTTTCAGGCAGCGTTTCACTTCCCGTTGATAGTTGTACTTGCGCTGTTCGTTATTTTCCTTCAAGTAATAATCAATGTTTTCATTCAGCCGTGTCAAGTAATCCTGTACGAAAGAGACATTGATTTCTTCATTTACTTCGAGCACATCTTCAAAGAACTTCAGATAGATGTCTTCCATTTCGAGAAAATCGCCGGTATCCCGGATCACTCCGTAGTCTATCAAATAGCGGATGCGCTCTTCTTTGTACTCGGTCATTTCAAGTGCATAATCATAGCGGAACGAAAGAGACTTCCGCTTTGAAAACATTTCTTTCAGGAGTTCTTTCTCCCGGTCGAGACTTTTGACCAGTTCTTCTATGGAACGAAAAGTGCTCATATTAGTTTTGTCTTTTAATAACGATTACTTCTTCAATAGATCTCTATTGCTAAGAACTTTGCAAAAAACAAAGCCTTACAAAAATAATACAAATGAAATAACAAACCTAATTTAACTGTTAAGATTTTTATTATTTATGCGAATCAGTAGTTAGGATGACAGATATTTGAACCCAAAAAGCATCAGAGTAGTTGTATCTTTTGTGGTACCCACTTCTACAACATCCCTATCAACGGCTATTTCGGCAGCAATATCTGTTACCATACCGATAATCGGCCTTATCTGTACTATCTTCACTTATCATATTGAATTAATGTAAGATTTGATAGGTGTAGATGCTTCTTCACAAGTGATATATTTCAAATAAATGTATAGTGATTTATATAGAATGGATGAGTTCAATAAGAACTTAGTTTATTATTCCTTTTATATTCATTTCGTTTCATAGGCTATAACCCGTATACATTTATAGTTCCTATTCTAAATCGGGGCAAATATATGTATATTATTTATTAATACCAAAATATTTAATAAAAATATTTTCTATATGGATAATACATATACAAAAATACACCTTATATAAAACGTGTACAAGAAAGCATCCGGCGTCTCCGGTCGGGTAGCAAAAGAGTCGGGTTTTAAATTCATATTTCGGTGTTTTCAAAACCCCAAGTCCTGATTCACTCTGACAATCCATGGTATTACAAAAGCATTAGTTCTTATTGAACTTATGCAAATATTTAATTAACCCTTATTTATTAACTAAAAAGTAATACTAATGAAGAAAAACATCCTTTTGCTGATGTTGTGCTTATTCAGCTCTATAGGAGTTGTGGCACAAACAAAATCTATTAGCGGGTTGGTGACGGATGCCACTGGTGAGCCGATCATTGGTGCGAGTGTAATCGAAGTAGGTACTACAAATGGTACTATTACCGACCTTGACGGTAAATTTACATTAAACATGAATCCGAACGGAAAAATTAAAATTTCGTACGTCGGATATCAGATGCAGACCATCGAACTCAAAGGAAAAACTTCGGTTCGAGTTCAATTGAAAGAGGATTCGGAGATGCTGGATGAAGTAGTCGTGACTGGTTATGGCGGAAAGCAGTTGCGTACCAAAGTAACCAACTCCATTTCCAAAGTAAAGGAAGAGACATTGAAACAAGGACTATACAGTAATCCGGGACAAGCATTGTCAGGAGCGGTTGCGGGTTTGTCCGTGAGCCAGACTTCCGGTAATCCGGGCAGCACGCCGACTTTGGTGCTTCGTGGTGGTACGAACTTTGACGGTTCGGGGTCTCCTCTTATCCTGATTGACGGGCAGGTGCGTTCTTCTTTGAGTGATATCAACCCTGATGATATCGAATCAATGGAAGTCCTGAAAGATGCCGGTGCAACAGCTATTTACGGTGCCCGTGCCAATGACGGTGTGATTCTTGTCACCACCAAACGCGGAAAGAGCGGTAGGGCGGAAGTCAACCTGAAAGCGAAGTTCGGCTTGAACTATTTCAAGAATTCTTATGAGTTCCTTGATGCCGGAGACTATATTTATTGGATGCGCATGGGATATAAGAACGCTTATACAGGCGATATGAAACATCCGGACGGAAATGCTGTCAAAGCATGGTCTTCTCTCAGTGGATTGACTAGCGCCACTCCTTACGGTACAGGTAATGCTTATTTTGCAAGTGACGGCGTGACTCCTTTGGATGGAAACAAAACAACCTCTGCTATTTGGAGCACAATGAAGTATGCTGATAACCTGGCATTTTTGCTCGATCAGGGTTGGCAAACAATGATTGACCCTATATACGGCGATAAACTTATTTACAAGAATACCAATATTGCGGATTTCAACGTGCAGACTCCTGCGTTTTCACAAGATTACAATTTGAGTGTAAGCGGTGGTAATGAGAAGGGAAGCTATTATGCCGGACTAGGTTATAATAAGAGTGACGGTACTGCATACGGTAACTGGTACAAGCGTATCACTTTCACCTTCAATGCTGATTATAAGTTGAAAGAATGGTTGACTTCCAGTTCCAGTTTTAACTTTGCAGACGCTACGTGGAATGGTCTGCCTGCCACCCAGACAGCCGAGGCCAATTACTTCTCGCGTTGTTTGTCCTTGCCGCCTACTTTCCGCGGCTATAATGCGGATGGGGAAATGTTGCTGGGCCCTAACTCGGGAGACGGTAACCAACAATATAATTTTGATAAATTTGTCCGTGACCAAAACACAGACAAATTTACAATGAACCAGTCCTTTACTATTGATTTTATGAAAGGGCTGTCACTAAAATTAGGCGCAATCTGGTATTATCAGGAAGAGAAAGTTGAAAGTTTTAATAAAGACTATTTGAGTTCTCCGGGTAACAAGGTTACATCACGCGGCACTTCCGCCTCTTATGACCGCACGTTGGATCAGACTTATAACGCTGTATTGAATTATAATTATCAGATTAACAAAGATCATTATCTGGATGCAATGGCCGGTTTTGAGTATTATGATTCTTACAACAAAGGTTTCAATGCATCCGGTTCGGGCGCTCCGACCGACGACTTTATGGATTTACAATACACTACAAAAGAAGAAGGAAAACGCTCCATTGACTCCTGGCATTCCCGCCAGCGTATCATGTCTTTCTTCGGGCGTGTGAACTACGATTATCAATCAAAATATTTGCTGTCATTAGTTCTCAGAAAAGACGGATATTCAAAATTAGCTAAAGAAAACCGTTGGGGAGTATTTCCCGGTGTATCTGCCGGTTGGGTTTTCAGCAAGGAAAAATTTATGGCAAACACAAGCGATATACTTTCATTTGGTAAATTACGTGCAAGTTTCGGCCTGAACGGTAATGTCAACAAGAACTTTGTAGGCAATTATACCGTACAAGGCTCATATGGCAGTAACACATATAATGGTGTTACAGGATTCCTGTTGGGGAGCATTCCTAATCCATACTTGATGTGGGAGAAATCCAGAACTTTTGAAGTCGGACTTGACTTGGGATTCCTCGAAAATCGTATTAATGCCAATTTGACTTATTATAATCGTCTGACTAGTGATAAATATGCCAATATCACCGTACCTTCCACATCGGGAGTCGGTTCTGTGGTTTCCAATAATGGAAAGTTCCAGAATCAAGGCTTCGAGTTTGAACTGGCTTTCCGTATCATTGACCGGAAAGACTGGAAATGGAATTTGAACTGGAACGGTGCACTCAACAGGAACAAGGTCGTAGCTTTACCGGACAACAGCTTGGAACGTAACCGGCAGGATGCATATCAGGTATATACCAGTAATGGTGACGAGAAGATGTGGGTAGGCGGCTATCAAGAGGGACAACGCCCGGGCGACTTGTATATGTTTGTTGCCGAAGGTATCTATAAATCGCAGGATGAGATACCGTCAGGATTGATTGATATTACTTCCGGTAATAATGGTTCGACCGGCCGACCTTTGTATGGAGGAGCGGAAGGCTACAATAAATTGTCGGACAGCCAAAAGGAGAATGCATTGCCTATTCAGCCGGGGGATGTGAAATGGAAAGATGTCAACGGAGATGGAGTAATTGACAATTATGATATGGTGAAAGTCGGTAATACGGTGCCGAAATGGACAGGAGGTTTCAATACTACTGTGAGCTGGAAAGACTTGACATTATCAGCACGTTTTGATTATGCTTTGGGCTTTAAGGCTGTAGACTGGAAATCAATGTGGATTATGGCTTGTGCACAAGGTACCTACAATACTATTCAAGAAACGAAGGACACTTGGACACCGGATAATCCGAACGCAAAATATCCTACTTACGTTTGGGCGGATCAACTGGGGAAGAGAAACTATTGCCGTAGTTCTTCCATGTTTGTATATAATGGTAATTATCTGGCACTTCGCGAGTTGTCACTTACCTACCGTTTACCGTCCATTTGGGTGCAAAAGGCTAAACTAAGTAACGTGGAATTGTCTGTGACGGGACAAAACTTAGGCTATCTGACGGAAGCGAAGCACCTGTTTTCACCTGAGAAGGCAGATAACAACGGGGGATATCCGTTGCCGCGTACTGTGATTTTTGGAATCAACGTTTCTTTCTAACATATAAAAAAGACAGATTATGAAAAAAATAATATACATCATTTCTTTATTTATATCTACTGTCCTTTATACATCGTGTGATGCTTTGGATCTGGCTCCCGAGGATTATTTCGGAAGTGGGAACTATTGGAATAATGAAGCACAGGTAGATGGATATATGACAGGTATGCATTCTCAATTGAGGAGTTATTATGATATGTTCTATGTTTTGGGAGAAGTCCGTGGCGGAACACAACGTGTGGGAACTTCATCCGAGAATACGAGTTTGAATTATGCCAACTTGCGTTCAAATGTAATTGACCAGGATAGGCCGGGCATTAGTAACTGGTACGGTCTTTATTCTCCAATCATGCAAGTCAACCATTTTATTCAGAAAGTAGAGAATGAATGCAGCTTTTTGGATGACACAAACAGGAAACATTATCTGGCTCAGGCTTATGGATTAAGGGCGTTGTACTATTTTATGCTATATAAAACGTATGGTGGGGTACCCATCGTAACCGAAGTTGAATTGCTGAACGGCAAGGTCACGGCTGATAAATTCTATGTGGAACGTGCGACAGCAGAGACAACACTCGAATTTATAAAAGGGGATATCCGGAAATCAGAGGATAATTATGCTGATGTGACAGTGGCGAATGATTATGATAAGACGATATGGTCTAAAGCGGCTACTTTGATGCTGAAAGCCGAAATATATATGTGGTCTGCCAAAGTGACCATTACCGGGCATACCGCTACCGGAACAACAGATTTGAAAGTGGCCCAGTCTGCTTTGAATCAGATTATAGGTAAATTCGAGTTGTTGTCTGACTTTGAGAAGGTATTCAGTACTGCCAATCGCAATAATAAAGAAGTTATTTTCACTTTACATTTTGCTGATGGTGAAGCGACCAACTGGGGAGGACAATTCCTGTATCAGGATGCTGTATTTATCGGTCAGGTATATGGACGTGACAGCAAGCGGATAGAGACGGATACATTGAACTTAAAGGGGACTGGCGGTGTATTCCGGCATGAATATACTCATGCTTTCTGGTCTGCTTATGATGAAAAAGATACCCGTCGTGACGCTACATTCCTGGAGTATTATACTCAAGAGGATAAAGATCCATCAAGCTTCGGATGTGTTTTGAAAAAATGTATCGGTTCGATCAACTCTAATAATAACCGGATTTATGATACGGATGTCATTGTGTACCGTTATGCGGATGCTTTGCTTATGATGGCTGAAGTTGCGAACGGATTGGGAGAATCATGCAGTACATATATTAATGATGTGCGCAAACGTGCTTATGGTGACGACTATGCCGGACACGAATATACTGACGGTAGTTTTGAGGAAAACGAATTGGCTATATTGCATGAACGTGATAAGGAATTTGTATGGGAAGGTAAAAGATGGTTTGATGTTGTACGTATGCAGGACGCTTCTCATAATTCGTTAGTATTCTCGGCGACAGCCAATTATCCGGCTACTTCTCCTTTGATTAACACGAATGAAAAGCATAAACTTTTATGGCCGGTGGATATTAACACGATGAATATCAATCCATTGTTAGAACAAACGCCGGGATATGAACAGGAATAGGTATTAAGATTGTAGTTTTTTACAGTTAACGACATTGAGTCCGTTTTAAAAGGTTAGCAGCAGCTTCGAAAGCAAACTAACTTTTTAAAGCGGACTTAATTTTTAAATCAATAATTATGAAATATGTATATTTACTTCTATCGCAACCATTCCTTTTCTGAAAAGTGCAAGAATAAATTTGGGAATACAATTATCGAATAAGAATTTGTTCCTAAAATTAGTATTCATATCTTTGTATCTCCCATTAGAAAAAATAGAAACCTATTAAAAGAGGAGATTAATTATGCGTTCATTCATTGTGTTTCTTTGTTTAATTCCCGTCCTGCTATTTTCTTGCCAGAGTGTTTCCCTTGAGACACAATTGAAAGAGGCTATCAAAGATAAGAAAGCTGAAATTGGCATTGCCGTCATCATAGATGGAAAAGATACGGTAACCGTTAATAATGATACTCATTATCCTTTGATGAGTGTTTTCAAGTTTCATCAGGCGTTGGCGCTGGCTGATTATATGGGGAAACGCAATCAGTCGCTGGATACTCTGTTGACGGTGGAAAAATCGGATTTAAAGCCGGACACGTATAGTCCCCTACGGGATAAGTATCCGGAAGGGGGATTTGACATGAGTATTGCAGAGTTACTGAAGTACACCCTTCAGCAGAGTGATAATAATGCTTGTGATATTCTTTTTCATTATCAGGGCGGGCCGGATTCCGCGAATAAGTATATCCGGTCATTGGGGATTCAGGACTGTGAAATCACTCATACGGAAAATGATATGCATGAGGACTTAGACCTCTGTTACAGTAATTGGAGTACACCGTTGGCTGCTGCAAAGCTATTGGAGATTTTCCGTCGGGAGCCATTGTTTGCAAAGGAATATAAAGATTTTATCTATCAGACAATGGTAGAGTGTCAGACCGGACAGGATCGTTTGGTCGCTCCTTTGTTGGATAAGGGGGTGATAGTCGGACATAAAACGGGAACGGGAGATTGCAATGCCAAAGGACAACAGATTGGCTGCAATGATATCGGCTTTGTTGTTTTGCCTGACGGACATACTTACAGTATAGCTGTCTTCGTGAAAGATTCCGAAGAGAGTTCTCCGGAAAACAGTAAGATTATTGCAGATGTTTCACGCATCGTTTACGAATATGTGATGAAGACAGTAAAATAAAGAGTTATAACGATAAAGAATAAAATCAGATTTAAAATGAAACTGCATCATATCGCCATTTGGACTTTTCGCCTGGAAGAATTGAGAGAGTTCTATATCCGCTTTTTCGGTGGGAAAAGCAATGAGAAATATGTTAATCCCAAGAAGGGATTCGAGTCTTATTTTATATCCTTCGATGAAGGGCCTTCTTTGGAGTTAATGAGCCGGCCGGATGTACAGAATACGGTGGTGGAAGAAAACAGAGTCGGGCTGACACATCTTGCTTTCACTTTTCCCAGTCAGGCGGAAGTTCTTCGTTTCACTGAAGAGATACGTTCCGAGGGTTATTCCGTTGTAGGTGAGCCACGCACTTCGGGAGATGGTTATTTTGAAAGTGTAGTCCTCGATCCTGATGGAAACCGTATAGAGTGTGTGTACAAGAAAGAATCAGGAGAAGAGACGGAGACAGGAGAAAAAGCAGAAACCAATGAAACAATAACCCATACTCTTGAAACGGGGCGCTTGGTAATTCGTCCTTTTCAGGAAAATGATGCAGAAGCATTTTTCGCTTGTTGTCAGAATCCTAATCTTGGGAATAATGCCGGATGGGCACCCCATAAAACAATAGAAGAATCGCGTGAAATTCTTCAGAATGTGTTTATCGGACAAGAGAATGTCTGGGCAATAACACTGAAAGATACGCAACGGCTTATCGGTTCCGTCGGAATCATCCCCGACCCGAAGCGGGAGAATCCGCAGGTTCGTATGCTGGGTTATTGGCTCGACGAAGCACATTGGGGCAAAGGATATATGACGGAAGCAGTGCAGGCTGTACTCAACTATGGTTTCAACGAACTGCAACTCAGCCTTATCACTGCCAATTGTTACCCGCATAATAAGCGGTCGCAACAAGTACTTGAACGAAATGGATTTATCTATGAAGGCGTACTCCATCAGGCAGAACTGACATACAATGGGAATATACTCGACCATTTGTGCTATTATCTTCCTAATGTATGTCAGCCTACTCCGCAAGATTACGATGAGATTCTCCAAGTTTGGGAAGCATCGGTGCGGCACACTCATGATTTCCTTACAGAAGAACATATCCAGTTTTACAAACCATTGGTGCGCAATCACTATCTGCCGGCGGTGGAACTATACATCATCCGGGATGCCAGTAGAAAAATTGTGGCTTTCATGGGACTGAGCGACGAGTTAATCGAGATGTTATTCGTGAATCCCGGCGAGCAGGGAAAAGGATACGGCAAGCGGTTACTAGAATATGCTATTCAGAAAAAGCAGATGGATAAAGTGGACGTAAATGAGCAGAATGAGAAGGCACTCAGCTTTTATCTTCACATGGGATTCCAAATCACCGGAAGGGACGAAACGGACGGCATGGGTAAACCTTACCCGATTCTGCATTTACAGTTGAAAGAAGCAAATACCACAACAAAGGGCTAACCCTCAAAAACAAAGCTACATGAACCTACGTGATAAATTATCCGTTCGTTTTCATATCGAAGACATCAGGGAAGTACTTCATTTTATACAAGACGATGAACGGCTTCGGGAAGAAATCTATCAACTGATGTTTGACGAAGACGATACCGTCTCTTACCAGGCTTTGTGGACTTGTACACATTTCTCAAAGGAAGATGTAGAATGGTTGAGCCAAAGACAGAACGAGTTGATTGACGCGGCACTTACTTGTCCGCACTCCGGAAAGAGAAGGATGTTCCTGAATCTGCTTAGTCAGCAACAGCCGGCTAACCCGCCACGAATGGACTTCCTTGATTTCTGTATGGAGCGTGTCATATCCCGGCGGGAACCGGGCGGAGTGCAGTCTCTCTGTATAAAACTTGCCCACCAATTGACCTGTTCCATCCCTGAGTTACAACAAGAACTGCGCACAATGCTGGAAATCATGGAACCCGAATTATTGAATCCCGCTATCCGTGCTGTGCGCAGAAATACACTAAAGGCGATGAAAGCGAAGAAGAACTAATAGTTTTTCATCACTTCTTTAAAGTACCATTGAATCTTGCCGAAGTTTTCCAACGAAATATACTCGTTCTCATTATGAATCGTACGTTGCTCGTACTGGTTCAGGCAAATCGGCAGGAAACGATAAATATCATCGCTCACAATCTGGTACTTGTACGAATCAGTACCGCCAATCGTGATATAAGAAGTGACGATGGCGGCAGGATATATCTTAGCCAGTTCTTCCCTGATAATCTCGAAGCCTTTTACGTTTTCGGGAGAAATGCCCGAAGGTTCACGTTCGGATACTACATTGATAGTAACATCATAGCCTTCGCACAACTTCTTCACGTGTTCAATCACTCCGGCAACTGAGCCACCGGGCAAAATACGGAAGTTGACAGTTACTTCCGCTTCCGAAGCCAGTACATTGGCCGCGTCACTTCCCTTTGCCATAGTCACGGCTGTCGTTGTGCGCACCAGTGCGTTGGAAGCGGGAGATTTCTCCATTGTTTTCAACAGTAACGGTTCAAGCAGCCATTGGTTGGCTATCGCCATTCGTGAAAAGAATCCCATTTCTCCCCCTACATTATCGAAGAATGCAGCGATAGGAGAAATAATCCGTGCAGGGAATTGGTTGTTATTCAGCTTCTCAATGATTTCTGCAGCATATACCAAAGAACCTTTTGCGGGAGGCATTGAAGAGTGACCGCCCATTCCTCTGACCGTGAGACGCAGAGTAAGAAAACCTTTCTCTCCCACTCCCACCAAAGCCAACGGTTCTTTTATGGATTCCATAGCCGAACCGGGAGCTGCAATTATACCGCCTTCATCATATACCGCATCAAAACGCAGCCCTTTCCCTTTCATATAGTCTGCTATTTTGAACGCACCCTGACGCCCGCTCACCTCTTCATCCTGTCCGAAAGTAAACCAGATATCCCTTTCCGGCTGAAAACCTTCAGCTATCAGATTATCCGCACCTTCCATCAGCGAGAACAGCATACATTTCATATCGAGCGTGCCGCGACCGTATATACGTCCGCCTGCAACAGCTCCTGAAAACGGGGGATAATCCCATTTCTCCGAGTACGACTCGATGGGTGGCAAGGGCTTATCATTGATTTGGAAAACAGTATCGGGAGCAGTCGCCGTAGCCGGGTCATATCCGATTACGGGAACGACATCATAATGGGATAAGAATAATATAGGTTTCAAATCACTGTTTTTTCCTTTCCAGTGAAAGACCAGTCCATAAGTGTTAATGGTATCTACCTCCATCGTCTTATATACTTCGGGATATGAACCAGCCAAATACGTCATAAATTCATCGAACGGCTTGAAATTTGTTTCTTCATAAACTTCATTGCTGATTGTCGGAATCCGTATTCCACCTACAAAACGGCGTATAGCTTGTTCGGAAGGGGTCGTGTTCACCAGTTCTTTATCACTCACATTTTTCTCTACTTTACCAAATTTATAAGTGACGGTTCTCAGCACCAGCACCAATACAATGACAAGTAGCAGAACCAATATGGCTGCGAAAATTATTTTAGTTTTCATACTTCAGTTATTTAGAATTGTCTCTCTCAAAATTAAATGTGACACACATCTATAGAATAAACAAAACATCATAACTAAAAGATTTCAAATTCCGTCTTAATTTCCACACTTGCCGGTTTCGGTCAATTATCATAATATATTCAAATGAAATATCTGCGATATCCCCGTCACCGAAATCTGTCCCACCACCCAATTGAATTACAGGAATAGCCAAATCCGAAAATCAGCAGAAACAAATGACCTATCACCAACGTACCTACGCCAATCATTATAAAATTAAAAGTTTGAAGCGCAGAGAAAAACTAAGAAAAAACAAGAAGCTGCCTCCCAAACGGGAGACAGCTTCTTTATGATGTCATTCTAATTCAATCAATTGAAATAATATAAGAATACGGCAATCCCTTCGAGGGCTTTCTTCGGTTGGTCTTTTATTTCGATGGCAAATTTGATTTCAGCTTTTGCCACACCACGCAAGTTGGTCAATGAATGAAGTGTAGTCACCAGGCGGATGCTCTGTCCTGACAATACTGCCTGACCGAATTTCATCTTGTCCATACCGTAGTTAATCATCATCTTCAGGTTATTCACCTGGATTATCTGGTTCCACAGATATGGGAGCATGGACAATGTCAGGTAACCATGAGCTATTGTGCTATGATAAGGGCTGTCCATTTTGGCACGTTCCGTATCTACGTGAATCCATTGGTGATCCAGTGTCGCATCTGCAAAAAGGTTGATACGTTCCTGCGAAAGTTCCACATAATCAGAAACACCTATTTGTTTGCCTACCAGTTTCTCGAATTCTTCGTACGAATTGATAATTACTTTTTCCATAGTCTTATCGCTTTATGGGGGTTATTAATCTATTAATTGGCGGCAAAATTAGGAAAAATAAACTGATATGCCATCAATTTTTACGATAAAAGCAGTAACAAAAGAAATCGGGTATCACTCATAAATCGACAGCTTGTTTCACTGTTTCCGCCAGTATGCTGTAGCCTTTGCCATTCAGATGCAGGTCGTCGATGGTCAGGTCGGGATTCAGTCTGCCGTCCAGTAACAAGCGGTCGAATACATCGAGATAGATAATGTCCGTTCCTTGTAGTTTTTCATATATTTTCCGGTTGAGCATACGGATGAACTGGTTTACTGCCGTACTGTAATCATCGTAATCGTTTCGCGGAAAAATACAGAAAAGGTATGTTTTCAGAGAAGGAATGGCAAGAACCGCTTTCACGTATCGTTCTACGTAATCGTCCACATTCTCATCGTTCAGCCCATAGATATCGTTGCTGCCGAATTGGATGATAACCTGACAATCAGAAGTATCCACAGTAAAAGACTCGACATAAGCCAGTCCTTCACCGGGTGCTCCGTAGTTCAAGCATTCCCATTGGGGGAAATAAATATCCAATGCCCAAAATGCCATATGGCTGTTGCCGACAAAAGCAAATTTCAGTTTTTCCTCAATCCTGTCCATTTTATATTCACTCAAGTTTATACTTAGTCAAGCATCCACTTTATTTCATTCAAACTCCGGAACAAATATAGGACAAAATTCGCGGATTTACCTTACTTTTGCACCCATAATCACAATCAAATATAAACCGATGATACATTTTTTCAAGAAGCCCGTTTCTCATATTGCGTTACCGGAGAAATTCACTTACCCTTTCCTGTATACGCCTCATCCGTTGTGCGTATTAGCGGCGGAAGAAGTGAAAGAGTATATCGCAAGCCGGAAGGAATGGCAAGATGAATTAACTCTTGGAAAAATGTTCGGAGTACTGGTTGTAACGCAGGAAACGGAAGAAGCTACGAAAAAAGCTACGGATAAAGATACAGAAAAAGGGACGGAAGAAGGGACGGAAGAAGAAAGCAGAATAGGTTATTTAGCTGCCTTTTCCGGCAATTTGGTGGGAAAGAACCTGCATACTTATTTTGTTCCTCCTGTTTATGACTTACTGCAACCACAAGGATTTTTCAAGATTGAGGAAGAACAGATTTCCGCTATCAATATCCGCATCAATGAATTGGAGCATAGTGCTCCCTGTCTTGAGGCAAAAGAGAAGTGGAAGATAGAAACGGAGCAGGCTCAAGCGGAGTTGAATCACGCCAAAGCGGAGCTAAAAGCCGCGAAAGAAGACAGAGAAGCCCGACGCCGGTCATCACCCGGGATTTCCGAAGAAGAACAGGCCGCTTTGATCCGGGAAAGCCAATATCAGAAAGCTGAATATAAACGGAAGGAAAAAGCATGGAAGAAGCGGTTGGAAGAGCTCGAAGCGGAAGTTAACCGTTTCAAGAGTGAAATAGAAAGTCTGAAAGCAGAACGGAAAGAACGTTCGGCAGCTTTGCAACAAAAGCTGTTCGGACAATTCCGGATGTTGAATGCGAAGGGAGAAGCGAAAGACTTATGTACCATTTTCGAGCAGACAGTCCGGAAAGTTCCACCCGCCGGTGCGGGTGAATGCGCATTACCCAAGTTGCTGCAATATGCGTATCTTCATCAATTAAAGCCGTTGGCGATGGCTGAATTCTGGTGGGGGGATTCTCCTAAAAACGAAATCCGGCATCATGGATATTATTATCCTTCGTGCAAAGGGAAATGTGAACCGATTCTGCAACATATGTTGCAGGGATTGGAAGTAGACGAGAATCCGTTATTGGATAACGTTCATAAAGATACGGAATTGGAAACCGTGTTTGAAGATGAATGGTTGGTGGTGGTCAACAAACCGGCAGGAATGTTATCCGTGCCGGGAAAGGCGGAAGACATGGATTCCGTTTATCACCGCTTGAAGAAAAAGTATCCTGACGCTACGGGGCCTATGATTGTGCACCGGCTCGATATGGCGACTTCAGGACTACTGCTTGTGGCCAAAACGAAAGAAGTACACCAACATTTGCAGGCACAGTTCGAGAACAGGAGTATAAAAAAACGATATATAGCTTTGTTGGACGGTGTCATAGCAGAAACCGAAAAGACAGGAAGAATCTCACTCCCCCTCTGCCTGAACCCTCTCGACCGCCCCCGACAAATGGTGAATGAAGAGTACGGAAAGGAAGCTGTCACTGAATATCAGATAATCACAAATTCAGAGAAATATACCCGCATCGCTTTCTATCCGTTGACCGGACGTACCCATCAGCTACGTGTACATGCCGCCCACCTGAAAGGGCTGAACTGCCCCATTCTGGGAGACGAGCTCTATGGCAAGAAAGCGGACAGGCTTTATCTCCATGCCGAGTATATCGAGTTCCGCCATCCTGTCTACGGAGATATTATCTGTATACATAAAGAACCGGAGTTTTAAGAAACTACTCCAAGTCATGATGGAGTAATTCCTTAAAGTTATTTGACCGTATCCGCATTAATAATGCGCTACTGGAAAAAAGTGATACTCTTCCATGTATAAGCGTCAGAGTATTCATTAGGCGTATACCACGTTGTGGCAGATTCAGCTTTCGGAGTGGCTGTGCCGGAGTCGTAATGCTTGTCAACATTCAATGTGAGATGGCATGCTTTGGCGAAATTACTGCCGTCGAAAGGTGGCATACCCATACTAGGATTTATCTTCAATGCCAGATTGCCCGGTGCAGTCAGTTTGAGCGTGGTCAGGTTGTTACATTGCTGAAATGCCTGACCGTTGATTTCAGTCACTTTGGGCAACGAAAGGGAGACGAGTCCGGAAAATGCAAAAGCACCTTCATGAATCCGGATGGCTTCCGGCAGTTCTACAGTCTTCAATAGAGGACAGCCAGATAGAGCCTGAAATCCGACATCTTCCACACTGCTGCAAGAAACAGTGGTCAATGTCTGACATGCGAAGAATGCGAAAGAGCCAAGCGCTTTCACCTCAACCGGTAACTTCACTGCACGCAAAGCAGGGTAATAGTAATGAAATACATCGTCCAAATATTCCCGCCCGTAGAAAGCTCTTGCGGGCAAGCCACGTACACTACCCGGAAGATAATTAAATTTTTCATCAACCCTTCCATCTACATTCACTAACGGCCAATCAGTCACGCCGGTCAAGTCTATTACTTCCACGTTGGAATTTAAAAAAGGGTTGCCGTCTGGAATACCAAGCATAGATACCTCCACGGGTATCCCTATTTTGGAGAACTCACCCGTCAGTTTGAATTCCTTGACACCTGCATCGAGGTCGGCTTTGATAGCGGCCTTTACTTCATCAGCAGTCATAGAAGTCATGTCAATAATACCCGGAGTGCGATTGTCCTCTCCATTTTCATTCTCGTCATTACCGCACGAGGCAAACATTAGTAATGCCAGTGCAAAGGGGATAAATAATTTCTTCATAATTTATTAATATAATGGTTTTCTATATCGGAAGCCTTCCGGCCGTTTTTTCGGAATGAAACAAAGAAGAAGAGGGATGGAAAGAGCTGTTTCGCTCTGCTAAAGTATTAGATTGCAAAGTTTCTGCCAAATAAAATCAATTGTCTTTTGTTTAAACGCACAATAAACAATTTTCCAATATACAAAAAACAATTTTCCTGAGAGGATTCCGAGGTAAATGTACAAAAAACAATTTTCCGATAGACCGAAAAGCCTTTAGGGAAAGAATGGAAACCAGACCCTGACAACACAAAATTATAAGAAAAGAAGAAAGAATGCGAGAAGGTATATTATTCTCCCTTCAAACGTATCCGCATACCATATTCTCTTGGGGTGACTCCCACCGCCTTTTTGAAGTCCCTGCAAAAATTTCCGCTATTGGCGTAACCAATCTTCCGGGTCATATCCGTGATGGAAATCGCGGGATTTTTTTGATAAAGCAGACATGCCTCACGTATGCGCAAATCATTGCGCCAAGTACTGAACCATATACCATGACGTTTGCTCATATACCGACGAAGAAAAGGCTTGGTGGTTCCCAACGAAGCCGCCACCTCCTCCGAAGGAATATCTTTCCGGCAATATTCTTTCCGCTCTATATATTGTTGAAGCCTTTCATGCAGTATTTGTTCTTTTTCCGTAAGGATGTCTTCGGTCATCAACTCCTTTCCGTTCCCTTCTTCAATATCTTCCCTTGCCTCTGTTTCCATGTTTCCGCTACCCGGTTCCGATTCATCTGCCATGAACTGCCTGTTCAGTGACTCCGCCACAATGACCGGAATAGCAAATTTCATCTTATGGTAGTAATTGACAAACCACATCACTATAAAACTGTAAAAAAGAACATACAACGGTACAAAGAATTTGTATATGCCCGGATAAAACAGGAGTGACAGTGCCATGATTCCAATAACTAAAGCGCTATAAAAACCGATTTTCACCCAATACAGACGACTTTCCTCATCATCGTCATAATAATCTTCCACCTCCTGCACGGTCTTACGGTAGGCCAGCATGAATTTCCATGTATAGAAAGCCAACTGGACAACGTAGGCAATAATACCCGCATAAAAGAACCACATAAAAGAACCGGTAAAACAGAACAGGACGACAAACAGGGTAATACCTGCTACGGTAATAGCCACCGCATGACGAAACACCACGCTCCACCGGACTGCGTCCGGACGTATAAAAACCAACATGGACACGGTGAAAAGCAGCGCCTGGAATGATGCGACAAAAAGAGTACTGGCAGGCTCGATATGGCGGTCATATCCTGTAAAACAGCATATCAGACTGAGAAATGCCAACACGAAATAAGAAGATACAAGGATGTTACGTGCTTTGCGCAATTTACCCAGTCCGCTTTCCGGCGATATTATTGTAGTCCACAGCATGCCACCCAGTATCGCAATTACGAAAGCGGAGCTACCCATCAAAAACTTATATGTTGTTTCATCCATATTTCCCGACCGTTATAATTGCAAAAATACATTTTTTCGCCAATTAAGGAAAATTGAATGAAGAAAATACGGGATTACAGCGAATATTTATTTCATTTTCTTTCGGTTATGTAAAAATCAGAAGCTATTCGTAAGTACCTGTCTCCTCAATCGCCTGTAAACATAAATAAAAGCAGGGACAAGGAATAAATCCGCAGCTATCCAAGCCATCGGGTCACCGTAGCAGACGGCAAGAAAACCGAAAGCGGGAACTGCGTAAAGGCTGACGAGGATACGGGCAATCATCTCCGCCACTCCGGAGAACATGGCAAGATTCGTAAAGCCCACTCCCTGAATGGTATAACGCAGGATGCACAACAATCCGAGCGTAGGAAAGAACATACAGGAAATATGAAGGAAGAGTTCCGTATCCATCAAAATCTCCGTTTCCGACGGGTCTACAAAGATGAGAGCAAAATACTTGGCTCCCAACATCAGGAGTACAAAAGTAAATGCCGCATAGATAATCATCATCAAGGCACTTGCCTTAATACCCTGCCAAATACGTTCCGGTTTGCCCGCGCCATAGTTCTGTCCGCTGAAGGTAGCCATCGCAATCCCCAGACTCTCGAACGTACAGATAAAGAACATCTTGATGCGCATTGCCGAGGTAAAGGCGGCAACACAGGCTGTTCCCAACGCATTGTTCGCACTTTGCAGCATGATACTGCCAATAGCAGTGATGGAGAACTGAAGCCCCATCGGCACACCGATATAAAGCAGCGTCTTTGCCAGTTTCGACTGAAACCGGCGTTCTTTCGGCGTACTTCGCAATATTTCAAACTTCCTGTACATATAGATATAGCAGAGAACGGCTGAAAGTCCCTGTGAGAATACCGTGGCAATGGCAGCTCCCGCCACTCCCCAACCAAGCACAAGGATGCAGAACAAATCAAGAATTATATTCAGAACCGTAGAAAGAAGCAGGAACCAAAAAGGAGTCTTGCTATCTCCCAACGCACGGATAATACTCGAAAGAAGATTGTAGAAGAACGTGAAAGGCACGCCGATAAAGGTGACAAGCAGATAAGCATATGCCCCCTCGAAAATATTCTCCGGCGTACGCATCATCCGAAGAATATCCGCGCACAGAACACTGGTAACAACAGCGATAGCCACAGACATCACCATAGAGAGTTTCAGGCTGACGGAAACATAACTGCGCATTGTACTATAATCCCTCGCCCCGAACTTCTGGGCCACGGGAATGCCGAAACCGCCGCAACATCCGTTGCAGAATCCCAGAATGAGGAATACCACCGATGTGCTGGCTCCAACCGAAGCCAACGAATTAATTCCCAAAAACTTTCCAACGATTGCCGCATCGACAAGCGAGTACGTTTGTTGCAGCAGATTGCCGAGCAAAAGCGGCAGTGTAAACCTTAAAATCAGAGGTAATGCCGGCCCTACTGTCATTTCTTTAGAGGTTGCCATACGTCTATGTTCTAATATTACCTTATCTTTTCACCAGTCTTTTAGGTGAGCCATGCCATGAACAACCCAAGCAATAGACTTCTGTCAGCTCGAACCCTTCCATTGAATCTTCCGGATACTTCGGTACGACTTCTCCATTTTCCATCACATAGACCAGTAATCTCTCATTCCGGTCGTTCTTTACATATAAGGCGGCAATTTTACATTGCGGACACAATAACTTTTTCATGCGGCAAAGATACAAAACAGAATTGGATAAATATTCTGTAATCTTCCTTATCTTTGTGGAGTTCAAAAAGAGAAAATGAAGAAACAACGTATTGCACATGAGAAGAAGGTGGTAGAATTGATGATTCGTATCTACTGCCGGAAGAAGGAGAAGAACGCTGTTCTTTGTCCCGATTGCGAGGAACTGCTTCGCTATGCACATACGCGTCTCGACCGTTGTCCGTTCGGAGAGAAGAAGAGTTCGTGCAAGAAGTGCACGGTGCATTGTTACAAACCGGCAATGCGTGAACGGATGCGGACAATAATGCGTTTCTCCGGCCCGCGGATGTTGCTCTATGCACCTTGGGAAGCTATCCGCCATTTGCTGAATTTATAAGAAACAACATTAATCTAAACATATATATTTGTAATGAAACGAGCTGTTATTATTGGAGCTACATCCGGCATCGGGCAAGAAGTTGCGAAATGCCTGTTACTGGAAGGCTGGCAGATTGGAATAGCAGGCAGACGGCAGTCTGCCCTTGAAACCTTGCAACGGGTTGCACCTGACCAAATTGAAATTCAGGCATTGGACGTCACCCGTGAAGATGCGGCAGAAAAGCTGAATGCGCTCATAGACAAAACGGGTGGTATGGACTTGTTTCTTCTTAGTTCCGGCATCGGTTTCCAGAACATGAAACTGGATATGGAAGTGGAACTGAATACGGCACGTACCAATGTAGAGGGATTCACCCGCATGGTGGATACCGCTTTTGCGTATTTCAAGAAGAAGGGCGGCGGACATCTGGCGGTTATCAGTTCCATCGCAGGGACGAAAGGACTTGGCGTAGCTCCTGCCTATTCTGCGACCAAACGTTTTCAGAATACTTATATAGATGCTCTCGAACAGCTTGCCCGTCTTCAGAAGTTGGACATTCATTTTACGGATATTCGTCCCGGATTTGTAGCCACGGATTTATTGAATGACGGAAAGCATTATCCGATGTTGATGAAAGCGGATAAAGTGGGATGGCACATTGCCCGTGCGCTGAAGAACAAAAGACGGGTAGTAATCATCGACTGGCGTTACCGGATTCTTGTGTTCTTTTGGAGAATGATTCCACGTTGGTTGTGGAAGCGCCTGCCTGTAAAAACAAACGGGTAAAGGTACGAATTTATAGAAAAATAGATTGATAATTAGCAAGAACGGATAACTGTTGTTCCGATAAATCTACCTATCTTTGTCCGGTAACCAGAAACTTAAAACAAAAATAAAGATGGAACAGAAAATTTGTCAGTGTTGCGCCATGCCGATAGACGAATCTACATTCGGAACAGAAACAGACGGTAGCAAGAATGAAGAATATTGCCACTACTGCTATGCGGACGGAAAGTTTACTAAAGACTGCACTATGGATGAGATGATTGAACATAACCTGAAATATTTGGATGAATTCAATAAAGACTCTGAAGTGAAATACAGTGTAGAGGAAGCACGTAAAACAATGAAAGAGTTCTTTCCGCAGTTGAAGCGGTGGAAAAAATAAGCAAGAACAACATAAAGGGCTGTGTAAAAAAGGTGACATAATCAGGAGAATCCATTCCGATTACCTTTTTTACACAGCCCTTTCTATTTTTTCAAAGAAGTCATCGTCAGTTATTACTCCAAACTACAATAAATTGTATCTACCTATTAAATTATCCGCAAATAGACAACAGTCCCTATTCATTTTTTCCTTTTTATCATTCATTATTTCTTCCCATTCACTTTTTTATTATACATTTGTAACCGAATGTCCTTTCATCAGGACTGTAAACCAATAGAATAAATAAAAGACAAATAGTTCAGTTCTTATTTACTGATAAAAAGAAACAACAAATGAAACAAAGCGATTCACCTATCCTCAAGGATGACCATGTGCTTTCAGAAAACGAATCTGCCGGATTGACACACGACCTACTTTTGTTCGCAGAAAACATTTATGCCAGCCTGCCGATGAGTATCGAAGTTTATGATACTGATGGAATCTTACGTAAAATCAACGATAAAGCCCTGAAAATGTACGGAGTCAGCGACCGGACAACAGTCATAGACAAAGTCAATCTTTTCGATAGCCCCTATATGGACAAAGATTTGAAAGCCAAAATTCAAAAGGGCGAAGAAGTCACATTAGAATTTGAATATGACTTCGACCGTATAAATAGTGACGCCTATTTCAGCAGCCAAAAAAAGAACTCTATTATTTATGAAGCACAGGTAGTGCCGGTGTTGGATAATAAAAGAAATATTATCGGACATATATTACTCTCTAATGACGTGACTGCCGAAAAAGAAGCGGAATTCCGTACGGAAGAAAGCAAGAAAAATCTGGAAATGGCTATGGAAGCCGCAAATATGGCTTCATGGGTATATAACGTCCACAAGAAAACGTTCAGCACATTGTACGGAAACGCACTGGCAAAAGAGGAGATGTCGCTGGAACAGATGCAAAGCCTGCTACACCCGCAAGACCGCCTACAGTTAATGCAACTTTTCGCCCAACTGATAAACAAGGAAACCGAACAGGTGCACACCACCCTGCGCTTTTATAATAAGGAAGAAAGACAGTACCGCCATTACGAAAGCCGTATGCGCTTGTCTTCCGAACATCGAGGAAAGCTGCTGATTGTCGGCACCCAACTGGATGTGACGGAGAAAATACAAATGCAGAAGAAAACACAAGACCTGACTTCCAAACGTGAACTTGCCATGCAAGTGAGCAATATCGTACATTGGGACTTCGATGTGACAACGCAGAAATTCGAGTCCTACAATGACCCGATTAACGACTATGCCCCCAACAGACTTGTCTCTCTCCAGGAATTTGAAAGTGTTGTGCATCCCGACGACCGTTCCACTTATTTCGACGCCATGCAATCCATGCTGTCGGGCGAGAACGAAACCGTCAACTTCACCTGCCGTATACAGACAAAATACGATGAGTCCTGGCAATATTGCAATGTCATCGGTGTTCCTTTCGAGCAGGACGAAAACGGAAACACCATACGTTTCACCGGTTTCCGGCAAAATATCTCCAAGCTCCACCGCCTGAACGAGGAGCTCAAGGAGAGAAACTACAAAATGGAACTTACTTTCAAGACCGTCGGTATGTCATACTGGGACTTTGATGTGATAACCCGAAAATTCACTGCATTCAATGACCCCGTCAACGATTATCACCCGGAAACTCCGATTGATATCGACCAATATTTAAGCGTCTCCCACCCGGACGACGTAGAACTTGTGCGCGAACATTTCGAAGGTATGATTCACGGCAATGAGCAGGAATTCAATTTCCAATATCGCTCCAAGACGAAATGGGACAAGGAATGGCAGACTTTAATCATCACCGGTATTCAGGTAGAAAGAGACAAGAGAGGAAAAATAATCCGTTACACCGGTATAGGGTTCAACAATACGAAGTGGGAAAAAATGGCTCAGGAACTAAAGGAACTCAAAGACAAAGCTGAACTTTCCGACCGTCTCAAATCGGCTTTCCTTGCCAATATGAGCCATGAGATACGTACACCGCTGAATGCCATTGTCGGCTTCTCCGGTCTGATGGTGAATTGCGACGACCCCGAAGAAAAGGCAGAATATATGGAAATCATCGAATCGAACAATGAACTGTTGTTGCGACTGATAAATGACATTCTCGACCTTTCCAAGATTGAATCAGGCATACTTGAACGTAAGAGGGAAAAATTCAACCTGTCCAAAGTATCCAGTGAACTTTATACCATGATTCAACCTAAAATAACCAATCCGAATGTAGAATTTATCATGGGGAATTCCGGCCCGGACTGCTGGATATTCCTGGATAGAAACCGACTCAAACAGGTGTGGATGAATTTCCTCACGAACGCGATAAAATGTACTCATTCCGGACACATCAAGATGGGATACAGTATCGAAAACGGGGGTATTAAGGTTTATGTGGAAGATTCGGGCGTCGGTATCCCGTTTGAATTACAGAACAGGGTATTCGGACGGTTCCAAAAGCTCAATGAGTTTGCTCAGGGAACGGGACTCGGATTAGCCATTTCGAGAGCTATCATCGAAGGTGCAGGAGGAGAAATCGGATTTACTTCCACGCCCGGTGAAGGTTCCACTTTTTGGGCATGGGTGCCGTGTGAGATAAGCATGCAGGAAGACATTGAGTCTAAAATAGCACCACAACCACAACTTGTCCGGGAACGAAATACGCACATATCCGGACAACCTTTCTCTTTCAAGAATATAAATGGAGAAGAGTTGCAAATATTAATTGCCGAAGATAACGACAGCAATTATTCATTAGTGAAAAATATCCTCAAAGAATATCAGATTACCCGCGTAGTGAACGGAGTGGAAGCCGTGGAAAAGGTGCGCAACGAAAAGTTCGACATCGTTCTCATGGATATGAAGATGCCGATAATGGGCGGACTGGAAGCGACACGAAAAATCAGGGAATTAAATCCGGTTATCCCTATTATAGCACTGACCGCCAATGCTTTTGATACCGACAGAATAAGTGCTATGGAAGCGGGTTGCAACGCATTCCTGGCAAAACCATTGAAGAAAGAAAAATTGCTCGAACTGTTTTCTTTCAAACAATAACGACATCAAAGGGTGATAATGTAATATACCCAGTTCTCAATCCAGCCCACCCGGAACACACCATACTCATATCCTTTTTATCCCATCATCCCAGTTCCGGGTGGCGCTCTAACCACCTTACCGCATACGAGCAGGTGGCTTTCGGTTTCATTCCGTTGGCCAAGGCGTAATCATAAGCAGCTTTTACCAATGCAGCGGCTATTCCGCGACCTTCTATCGGACGGGGAACAATCGTGTGGGTGATGTCGAGAGAATCACCAAGAAGGCGATATTGTACAAAGGCGGTGCGACCGTCTACTTCTGTCTTGAACAGTTTTTGTTCGGGCTGATGAATAATTTCGTAATCCATAATCTTGTTTTTTAGAATTGCTTTGTTCTACACAATCTGTTTTGTTACCGCTAGAATTGCTCGATCCATTGCAATCGGTTTGTATCATAGCCGCGGCGACCGGCAGCGGTGACGAGTTTTTTCTTTATATCTTCCGGCAGTTGGGGTGTCCGGCTCAGTATCCAGAGATATTTGTCGGTGCTGCTGCCTACGAGCGCATAGTTATAGTTCTCATCGTCCAACTCCAATACGTAATAGTCCGAATAGAAGTTGAGAAAGAAAGAAACTTTCAACTTTCCCGGTTGTGCAGGATCGGGTATCTTGGCGTGCCCATTGGCGGTCTTACAGATGTCATAAGGAGAGTTGCGTTTGCACCCCCGATTTTCGACACGGATAGAGCCGTCGGGACGGAGCGTGTAAGTAGCGGTCACATCGACAAGTCCATGTTCAAAGCGGTTCTCGTAACGGGCTATTTCGTACCAAAGTCCCATATAACGGTTCAGGTCGAGAGTGCGGACAGTGCTATGGTCTGTTCCTTTGAACAACCGTTCCACATCGGGGACAGAAAAATGGAATCCCGCTTCCTGAAGGCGGGTAGGGCGAACCCGCTGACCGGATGTGAGGAAAGAAGCCGCTTCGCCATACAATATCCGGAACACTGCTTGCGGAACAACAATTGTCGTCCATGCATGATAGGCTTTCCCCATCTCACGGGCAAAAGTATATTGGGAAATTTGTTGCGGAGCAACCAGATTGAATACTCCACGCGTCTCCTCATGGGTGATAAAAAACTCCATCGCCCGACAAAGGTCGCGTATATCTATCCACGGGAAAGGCTGGTCACCCGGCCCGATGGCAGCAGCAATCTTCGTAGCCTGCAATGGTCGGAGCATCTGTTGCATCGCTCCCCCATCCGGTGAAAGCACAACACCGAAACGGGTAATGACAAGCCGCGTATGCTCCGGACAACGTTTCGCCTCTTTTTCCCAGGCATAGCAAAGGTCGGACAGGAAGCCGTCTCCCCGCGTACGGGTATATTCGTCCACTTCCGCCATCGCAGGATAATATCCTACAGCAGAAGCGGAAATCATCAGCTTCGGTTTTGTCCTGACAGCATTCAACGCACGGATAATGCGGTGCGTGACGACTATGCGGCTGTCGAAAAGTTCTTGCTTGTGTTCCGGCGTCCAACGTTTGTTAATCGGCGCTCCTGCCAGGTTGATGATAACATCGCAATGCGCCAGCGTCTGAATCAAATGTCCGGACATGCCCTCGCGAAACATTGACCTCCCCAAAGGAATCACACGATGTCCGCCCTTTTCGGTCAGATAATTGGAGAGATGCTTACCTATATATCCGGTGGCTCCGGTCATTGCTATATTCATCTTGATTCTATTGTATATTCAACTCTACTAGAAAAACGTATAAAATGCAGGAAAAGTTCTTTGAAAAAAGCAAAATGAGGTTATCTTTGCAAGGTAGACTTAAACATTGAAAGGAAAAGCCATATGATAGAAGCCCCTGAAGCACGTATTCTTAGCGAACAGTTGAACGAAACGGTCAGAGGAAAAAAAATAACGGATGTGTACACACAATTCAGTCCGCACAAGTTTGCCTGGTTCACAGGCAGCGCGGATGAATATGCCGGGTGGCTGTCCGGCAAGACAATAGACCATGCACAGCCGCAAGGCGGCATGGTGGAGATAACAATAGGTGACAAAGTCCTCGTACTGACGGACGGTGTGAACCTGCGTTATCTGTCTCCGGGGACGAAGTTACCCGCCAAACATCAGTTGCTCATTGCTTTTGAGGATGAGAGTTGCCTGATAGCTTCCGTGCGTATGTACGGCGGAATGATGTGTTATGACAAGGATGCCACCGCCGGTACTCTCTCCGAATATTATCTCACAGCGAAAAGCAAACCGCAAGTGATGTCCGACGACTTCACCAAAGAATACTTCCTCGGACTCATCAACGCCGAGAGCGCGCAAAAGAAATCCGCCAAAGCTTTTCTGGCTACCGGACAGACCATTCCCGGACTTGGAAACGGCGTTTTGCAGGATATTCTTTACCATACCCGCATCCATCCGAAGAAAAAAATCGCCGGACTGACTGACAAAGAGAAAGAAAATTTGTTCTATCAAGTAAAGGAGACAATGAACGACTTATACCGCCAAGGCGGACGAAGCACGGAAACCGACCTCTTCGGAGAAAGTGGCAAATACGTAGCCTGCCTGTCGAAAGACACCGCCGGCACAGCCTGTCCCCGTTGCGGAGAAACCATCGTGAAAGAAAACTACCTGGGCGGCAGCATCTACTACTGCCGAGGTTGCCAACCAGCGTAGTGCTTATCAAACTAAAATTATGAATGAAATGAAGAAACAAACTAAAATCAACTATATCCTTACTCTGATATTAGTGTTCTGTATCGGCGCTACCATCCCTACTTTGATAGGTAGCAGCCAAGTTAATGAACAGCATTCGGCAAAGTCGGAAGTGCCCTATTGTGTCACCTCTCCCACCGTGCCTACCCAAGTCACTTTCGATGGAACTACCATCAACCTTCGCCGCTACGACCGTCGCGAACGGATGGATCGTGAAATGATGGCGTTCACCTATATGCACTCCACCACCATGCTTCTGATAAAGCGTGCCAACCGTTACTTCCCCATCGTGGAACCGATATTGAAAGCGAACGGTATTCCCGACGACTTCAAATACCTCATGGTGATTGAAAGTAATCTGAACAACATCGCCCGCTCTCCTGCCGGAGCTGCCGGACTATGGCAGTTCATGCCCGCCACCGGACGGGAATTCGGACTGGAAGTAAACGACAACGTGGACGAACGCTACAATATCGAAAAAGCGACCGTAGCCGCCTGCAAATACTTCAAGCAAGCGTATGACAAATATGGCGACTGGATGGCCGTATCCGCCGCTTACAACGCCGGACAGGCACGCATCTCTTCCCAACTCGACAAGCAACTGGCAAGTCATGCCATGGACTTATGGCTTGTAGAAGAAACCTCCCGCTATATGTTCCGCCTGTTGGCCGCCAAAGAGATATTCAGCAACCCGCAACGCTACGGCTTCCTGCTGAAAAGAGAACATCTCTACCCGCCCATCCCGTACAGGAAAGTGACCGTCAACACCCCCATCGACAACTTGAGCGACTACGCCAAGCAACAGGGCATCACCTACGCACAACTCCGTGATGCCAACCCGTGGCTGCGTGACACTTCACTGAAGAATAAAACCGGAAAGACTTACGTTCTCCATATCCCCACACAAGAAGGAATGTACTACGACCCGCAAAAGACAGTTGCCTACAACAAAAACTGGGTGATTGACTGACAGAGTATTTCATCCGGAACACATTTTTTATTATGAAACTGAAAGAAAGAATCCAACGTTTTCTGCATGACGATAAACTGAAACGGAAGTTATACGTCATCATCTTCGAATCGGACACTCCCGCAGGGAAACTGTTTGACATGATTCTTATCGGCTGTATCCTAGTCAGCGTGTTGCTCGTCATTATCGAAAGCCTGAAAGGACTTCCCTCATACCTGACGACTCCATTCGTCATATTGGAGTATCTTTTCACCGCTTTCTTCACGTTCGAGTATCTGACGAGAATTTATTGCTCGCCCCGTCCCCGGAAATACGTTCTTAGTTTTTTCGGCATCATCGACCTGTTGGCTACCCTGCCACTTTATATCGGGCTACTTTTCCCCGGTGCACGCTACCTGCTTATCATACGCGCTTTCCGGTTGATACGGGTGTTCCGTGTATTCAAGCTGTTCAACTTCCTGAACGAAGGCGAACGGCTGCTCACCGCCCTTCGCGAGAGTAGCAAAAAGATTGCGGTATTCTTCCTGTTTGTCGTCATTCTGGTGACGTCCATCGGGACACTGATGTACATGATTGAAGGTACGCAACCCAATTCCCAATTCAATAATATCCCGAACAGCATTTACTGGGCCATCGTCACCATGACTACCGTAGGCTACGGAGACATTACTCCCGCCACCGGTTTGGGAAAGTTCCTTTCCGCCTGCGTGATGCTTATCGGTTACACCATCATCGCCGTGCCGACGGGTATCGTATCGGCTTCGATGATGAAAGATTACAAGCGCAGAAGAGACAAAGAATGTCCCAACTGCCACCGTTCCGGCCATGAGGACAACGCCGAATTCTGCAAATACTGCGGAAGTAGCCTGAACCCGTCCGATACCAAAGAAATTCCGAAAGACGAAACGAAAGACAAAGCGAAAGCCAACACATAACCCAAAACAAAAAATGAAAAACATTTTCTAACCCCCATATATATGAATAAACATCTTAAAATCGCAGCAGCTCTCCTGGTAGCTTTGCCGACACTTGTCTACGCACAAGTACGTACCTCACAAACCTTTGAGAAAGGATGGAAATTCACTCGTGAAGACGACAAGAATTTCAGTCAGAAACAGTATGACGACACCAAGTGGCAATCTGTCACCGTCCCGCACGACTGGGCTGTCTACGGCCCCTTCAGTATCGACAACGACAAGCAGAAAGTCGCCATCACCCAAGACGGACAGAAAGAAGCGTTGGAACACGCAGGGCGCACCGGCGGACTTCCCTTTGTCGGAGTGGGCTGGTATCGCCTGAACTTCGAAGCTCCGGGCTTCTCTTCCGGCAAGAAGGCAACTCTTATTCTCGACGGCGCCATGAGCCATGCCCGTGTCTACATCAACGGACAGGAAGCCGGTTACTGGCCTTATGGTTATAACTCTTTCTGCATTGATGCCACCCCTTACCTGAAAGTAGGCGAGCAGAACACGTTAGCCGTCCGCCTGGAGAACGAGACCGAATCTTCACGCTGGTATCCGGGCGCAGGTCTTTACCGGAACGTCCATCTGGTGATTAACGAAGACGCCCGCATCCCTACTTGGGGAACGCAGCTGACTACTCCGGTGGTGAAAAAGGAGTTTGCCAAGGTAAACTTGAAAACCAGTCTCGAAATTCCGTCCGGCAAGTCCTTCGCGGATTATCGCATCGTGACCGAACTGAAAGCTCCTGACGGCAAAGTAGTAGCCACCAACGAGGAAAAAGGAACGAAGTATGACGGAAAAGTTTTCGAACAGAACTTCGTGGTAGACGCTCCCCTGCTTTGGTCACCTGACTCACCGTCACTCTACTCCGCCGTATCCAAAGTGTATGAAGGAAACACGCTGAAAGACGAATACACCACACCTTTCGGCATTCGTTCCATTGAAATTATCCCGAACAAAGGGTTTTACCTGAACGGTGAACGCACTGTATTCAAAGGCGTCTGCAATCACCATGACTTAGGCCCTCTGGGCGGCATTGCCAACGAAGCTGGTATCCGTCGTCAGATACGTATCTTGAAGGATATGGGTTGCAACGCCATCCGTACTTCCCATAATATGCCTGCGCCGGAATTGATTCGTGCCTGTGACGAAATGGGTATGATGGTAATGGCGGAATCATTCGACGAATGGAAAGGTGCCAAATTGCAGAACGGTTATCATAAGGTTTTCGACGAATGGGTGGAAAAGGATCTGGTGAATCTGCTTCATCAATTCCGCAACAATCCCAGTGTGGTGATGTGGTGTATCGGAAACGAGGTTCCCGATCAGTGGAACGGCGACCGAGGCCCTAAACTCTCCCGTTTCCTGCAAGACATCTGCCACCGTGAAGACCCTACACGCCCTGTCACTCAAGGCATGGATGCTCCCGACGCCGTGGTAAATAACAATATGGCTGCCGTGATGGATGTGGCCGGATTCAACTATCGTCCGCACAAATATCAGGAGAATTATAAGAAGCTCCCTCAGCAGATTATTCTGGGCAGCGAGACGGCTTCGACGGTCAGCTCACGCGGTGTGTACAAACTGCCTGTTGCCCGCCGTTCCATGCAGAAATATCCCGACCATCAGGCTTCTTCTTATGACGTAGAGCACTGCGGATGGTCTAATCTGCCTGAAGATGATTTCATCCAGCATGAAGACCTGCCTTATTGCATCGGAGAATTCGTATGGACAGGATTCGACTATCTGGGCGAACCGACTCCTTATTATACGGACTGGCCAAGCCATTCTTCCCTCTTCGGCATCATCGACCTTGCCGGATTGCCGAAAGACCGTTATTATCTCTATCGCAGTCATTGGAACAAGAAAGAAGAAACGCTCCATATCCTGCCTCACTGGAATTGGGAAGGACACGAAGGAGAAGTAGTACCTGTATTTGTCTACACCAACCATCCGTCCGCCGAACTGTTTATCAACGGCAAGAGCCAAGGCAAACGCACGAAAGACCTCTCCGTGACGATAGACAACAGTGCCGATTCGGTTTCAATGGCTAACCTCAAGCGTCAACAGCGTTATCGCCTGATGTGGATGGATGCCAAGTACGAACCGGGCACGGTGAAAGTAGTGGCTTATGATAAAGACGGAAAAGCCGTTGCCGAAAAGGAGATTCGTACAGCCGGAAAGCCTCATCATATCGAACTGGCTCCCGACCGTGCACAAATTAAAGCGGACGGGAAAGACCTGTCGTTTGTCACCGTCAGAGTAGTGGATAAAGACGGAAATCTCTGTCCGCTGGCCGACAATCTTATCAGCTTCAAAGTGAAAGGTGCAGGAACGTACCGCGCAGGAGCCAACGGCAACCCTGCTTCGCTCGAATCGTTCCAGACTCCGAAGATGAAGGTATTCAACGGCATGATGACCGCTATCGTTTCTTCAACGGACAAGCCGGGGAAAATCACACTGGAAGCTACGGGAAAAGGATTGGCGAAAGGTGTATTGGAAATTGAAAGCCGGTAAGAAGACTAGCAATTATCTTATTAAATAAAAAAAACGGTGTGATGGTCGCATGTACGATTCTCACACCGTTTTTTGTTATGTTCATTGAAATGCTTTTTGTTATTTCCGTTAAAACAATCGTTCAAATAAAATAATAAGCACACATCCCACCGCATAACAGGCAATATCCGCCCAATCGAACGTAGAGCCTAAAACAACTCGGGCTACACGATTCGTAATTCCCAATGTCTCCACCAACTGAAAGTACTGGAGCACTTCCACAAAACAAGCAAAAAGGAAGACATAAAACGGCATCCGGGGAATCCCTGTCGGAAGAAATATCCTCACAAAACTATACACCAGAACAACAACCAGTACATCACCGACATAAGGACGCACGAAATTATCACGGACATACAAAGCTATCAGCACCTCGATACAAAAGATAACCAAAAAACTGATTATATAGAATATTCTTTTCTTCATCATTCGCTCAATCACGGAGTTAAACATTCATTTTGGTGTGCGAATATACGATAAAATGCAACGGATACGTTCAAATATTATTAAATTAATGGCACAAAAAGAAGAAATAATTGTATATTTATAAGTCTAAGCATTTTTTTCCGCAAACAATTAAAAACAGAAAGGAGACTGAACGTATGATGTTGAATATGGATTTTGTATTACGCTTGCTAGTTGCCGGAATACTTGGAGCCATTATCGGACTAGACCGTGAATACCGTGCCAAAGAAGCCGGATACCGCACTCATTTCCTCGTTTCGCTAGGCAGTGCCCTCATTATGATTGTTTCCCAATACGGATTTCAAGAGATTATCAAAGAAAGCAGCGTGACGCTCGACCCCAGTCGTGTAGCGGCGCAAGTTGTCAGCGGCATCGGATTTATCGGTGCAGGAACCATTATCTTTCAGAAACAAATCGTCCGCGGGCTGACCACCGCCGCCGGCATTTGGGCAACGGCAGGCATCGGACTGGCAGTCGGCGCAGGAATGTACACTATCGGTATTGCCGCCATGGTGCTGACTCTTGTCGGACTGGAACTGCTTAGCTACCTTTTCAAAAGTATCGGCATGAAAAGTTCACTGGTTTCTTTCTCTACCGCCAATAGAGACACGCTGAAACAGATAGCGGACAGATTCAACTCCAAGGACTACCTGATAGTCTCCTACGAAATGGAAACATTGCATCCGGGAGAATCGGAGTTTTATCAAGTGACAATGGTTATCAAGTCCAAGCGGAACAATGATGAAGGGCATCTGCTTTCCCTGATACAGGAATTTCCGGACGTAACGGTGCAGCGAATCGAGTAACTACCTCCTCTTCCCCCACTATCGGGTTATCGTTGCTTCTCCGTCAAATATTTCCAATAGCGCACAGGCATATCCTGCTTGTGCTTCCTCGGGTTCATGCGTTCTTTTATACAAATCGCCTTGAAATATGTTTTCCAAAGTTGCTGGAAGAGTTTTTCGTCTTTATCCATCAGACTTTCGTCAAGCATTCCCGTAATCAGATGGGATTCGCGGCTGTCATCATCAAAAGAAATCGTTGTCACATCCTGCAAGTCGTAATAAAAGCCATAGCGACGTTTCATATCATAGATAATCCACTTTTGGTCGGCAAAGCGGTCTTTAAAGTGATGAATGGTAAGCGGTAATGCGTTAAATTGCGGTTCGAAAGCAGCGAAGAACGTCCCGTCCGCCGCTTTCTGAAAACGGACGAACTGCATCAGGTGTACGCGTTCGCCATCCACCTTTTTCCAGATTTGTGCTAGTTTCAGTACATCCGGATCAGCAAAATTGGTTTCAATGGAACGGGGAGAATCAATCGCCTTGCGGATATAACGGAAAATAAGCATTCCCACTTCCGGCAGTTCCGACAACCAACTTTGAGTAAGGCACCCTAATGCCGAAGACGAAACTTTCTTCTGCAATCCACGCCATACACGGGCGGCTTTCTCTTCGTCGGTGACTACCGTATGCAACTCGTCATAGAATAAGGGCAAAGCATCTCCTTCCGACAAGAGTTCGTCGGGAAAGGTCTTGCGGAAATAGGCGTCAAAGACAGCAGTCAGCAGACCGTCAAAGGTTTTATCGTAGATGTAGATGTTCATTCTCCAAAGTCAAGTATCAACTGGCGTTCGTCCACTTTCTTTTTAGGTTTCGGCAGCAGCAGGGTGCGTACCCGTTGCGGTGAAAGCTCGTTCACGGTCTGCATTTGCAGGGGAAGTTCTTTGCAGGTGATGAAATATTGCGCTTTCTTCATCACTACTCCTATCTTTTTCAATTCGTAAAAGCCCAGTCGGGAGAAACGTCGGGAAGCGACGATCAGCTTCGCCGATTTCACGCCGATGCCCGGCACACGGAGAAGCATTTCGTAATCCGCCTTATTGATGTCGACGGGAAAATGTTCGGGATGGCGCAAGGCCCACGAGAGCTTCGGGTCTATTTCGAGGTCGAGGTCCGGATAGGAGTCGTCCACTATTTCGTCTACTTTGAACTGGTAGAAACGCAGCAGCCAGTCGGCTTGGTAAAGCCGGTTTTCACGTACCAACGGCGGCTGTTTCAATGCGGGCAGACGCTTGTCGTAGGTATTTACGGAGACATATCCGGAGTAGTAGACACGTTTCATCGTGGGACGGTTGTAGAGTGCCGACGAGAGAAAAAGGATGTCTTTATCGGACTCGGAAGTGGCACCGACGATGACTTGCGTACTCTGTCCGGCAGGTGCGAAGCGCGGGGCATGGCGGAATTTCTGCCGTTCTTCCTTGCTCTCCAATACGCCTTGCTGGATATATTTCATCGGGGCAAAGACGCTTTTATGGTCTTTTTCCGGTGCAAGTAGTTTCAAGTTTTCTTCTTTGGGAATTTCGACGTTGACGCTGAGACGGTCGGCATACAGTCCGGCCTCGTTCACCAGTTCACGGCTGGCGCCGGGGATGCTTTTCAGATGGATATATCCGTTGAAGCGATGCACCAGTCGCAGGTCTTTGGCAACACGCACAAGGCGTTCCATCGTATAGTCGGGGTTGCGGACAACGCCGGAACTGAGAAACAGACCTTCTATATAGTTGCGACGATAGAATTCCATCGTCAGCTCCACCAGTTCGGATACGGAGAAGGTGGCACGCGGAAGGTCGTTACTACGCCGGTTGATGCAGTAGGCGCAATCGTAGATGCAGTAATTGGTAAGCATGATTTTCAGCAGTGATATGCACCGCCCGTCTTCGGCAAAACTATGGCATATCCCCCATCCTCCCACAGTATTGCCCAATGTCCCCGGTTTGTTGGAGCGCACTGTGCCGCTGGAAGAGCAGGAAACATCGTACTTCGCGGATTCCGCAAGTATCTTCAGTTTAGCCAAGACATTTTCATTCATAAATTCCCGTTCTGATTACCTGCGCAAATATACGATTAAATTTGATTCTAGTATTCATTTTCAATGATTCCATAAAGTTCTTTATTCACTAGAAACCGCAACAGAAATGAATGAAACGATATATATTCAAGAAATATTTGTGCTATATAAACAAGTTGTATGAGACCCGGGTGTCGTACAACTAATTCTTGCAGTATGTTATTTCCTGCTTTATTATTAATCATATACTCAATCACTATTGAGCATAAGCATTCAGCTCATAAACCTACCAAAATGAGTTTTCAGCCAAATAGAAAAAAGTAAGAGGGTCTGTCGTAAGCGACAGACCCTCCTCTTTTTTCTAATATCTTAGTAGTCTTCTAACTATTAGTTCTTAGAAGCTTCCAAAGATGCTTTACGGAATTCTTTCATTGCTTTTTCGATTTCCAAAGAAGCCTTACGAGCACGAGTTCCTGCTGCTTTGTTACCGTTTTCAATCTGAGCGTTAGCATCTTTTGAGAAGTCAGCATAAAGAGCTGCTACTTTTTCTACCAATTCTTTCATAATCCTTTTATTTTTTTCGTTAATAATGTGCCGCAAAAATACACTGTTTCCTGAAATAAACGCATAAAAACAATATTTTTTTTGAATTATTCCCCGAAAATTATGCAAAAAAAGGGGTTTTCACCTTTTTTATCTACCTTTGCAGTCATGAAACCGCTTACAGATACCGATTATATACATGCACTGATTGCTGAAGGTGAGCATCAACAACAGGATTTTAAGTTCGAAATTTCCGACGCACGCAAAATAGCCAAGACTCTCTCTGCTTTTGCCAACACCGACGGAGGACGGTTACTTATTGGTGTAAAAGACAATGGGAAAATCGCAGGGGTACGCTCCGAAGAGGAGAAGTATATGATTGAAGCTGCCGCACAACTTTATTGTGTGCCGGAAGTGGAATACACCCTGAAAACATATATAGTGGAAGGAAGACAGGTCTTAGTGGCTACCATCGAAGAAACTCCCCACAAACCGGTATATGCCAAAGACGAAACGGGCAAACCGCTCGCCTATCTCCGCATCAAGGATGAAAATATATTGGCAACTCCTATACATCTCCGTGTATGGCAACAAAGCGACAGCCCGCGTGGAGAACTTATCCGCTATACTGAGCGCGAACAGCTTTTACTGGAACAACTGGAACGGGGAGCATTACTTTCGCTCAACCGCTATTGCCGTCAGACAGGAGTTTCACGCCGGGCTGCTGAACATCTGCTTGCCAAATTTGTTCGTTATGATATTGTGGAGCCTGTATTCGAAAATCATAAATTTTACTTCCGGATGAAAAGCGAATGACCACAAACAATATTGGATACTTAATACTTAACTATGACTTTTATCAATGAAATAAATGATATTCTTTGGACGTATATCCTAATCATCATGCTTTTAGGATGTGCCGTTTGGTTCAGCATACGGACACGCTTCGTGCAGTTCCGCATGATTCGCGAAATGATTGTATTGCTCAGCGAATCTGCCGGAAAAGGGAAACACGCGGAGAAACATGTGTCGTCTTTCCAGGCATTTGCCATCTCTATCGCCAGTCGTGTAGGGACGGGAAATCTTGCGGGAGTGGCTACGGCTATCGCTATCGGTGGTCCGGGGGCTATCTTTTGGATGTGGGTGATTGCTTTGCTGGGGGCTTCGAGCGCTTTTATTGAATCTACGCTCGGACAGTTGTACAAGATACGGGGGAAAGATTCTTTCATCGGAGGACCTGCTTATTATATGAAGAAGGGGTTGAAACAGCCGTGGATGGGAATGCTTTTCGCTGTGTTGATTAGTGTTACTTTCGGGTTTGCGTTCAATTCTGTGCAGAGTAATACGATTTGTGCTGCCGCGGAACATGCGTTCGGTTTCAATCATACCATATTGGGTGGGGTGCTGACGATCCTGACGTTGGTTATCATTTTCGGCGGTATTCATCGGATTGCCCGTGTCAGTAGTGTGATTGTGCCGGTGATGGCGTTGGGATATATTGGTTTGGCGCTGGTGATTGTGGTTATTAATATCAGGCATTTGCCGGATGTTATCGTACTTATTGTCAGCCATGCTTTCGGATGGGAACAGGCGTTGGCGGGCGGAGTCGGCATGGCGTTGATGCAGGGGATCAAGCGGGGGCTGTTCAGCAATGAGGCGGGTATGGGTTCGGCTCCGAATGCGGCGGCTACGGCTCATGTCAGCCATCCGGTAAAACAGGGGTTGATACAGACTTTGGCTGTTTTTACGGATACGTTATTGATTTGTACATGTACGGCTTTCATTATTTTGTTCAGCGGGGCGCCGTTAGATGGTTCGGCAAACGGGGTGCAGCTTACTCAACAGGCGTTGACGAATGAAATCGGGGCGTCGGGTAGTATCTTTGTGGCTGTGGCTCTTTTCTTCTTTGCTTTCAGCAGTATTTTGGGAAATTATTATTATGGTGAGGCTAATATACGTTTTATTACTCAAAGGAAGTGGGTGCTTCATGCGTACAGGATTTTAGTCGGCGGGATGGTGCTTTTCGGCTCACTGGCTACGCTGGATATGGTATGGAGTCTGGCAGATGTCATAATGGCGTTGATGGCTATCTGTAACTTGGTGGCTATTCTTTTCCTCGGGAAGTATGCAATCCGGTTGCTCAATGATTACCGGGCGCAGAAGAAAGCGGGGATTCAGAGTCCTGTTTTCAAAAAAGAGACAATGCCGGACATCGAAAAGGACTTGGAATGTTGGTGAAACCCAACTGTTTTTTGTACCTTTGCGCGCAAAGTATCAGGTGGTTGGAATGCAGTATGACTACCACACGTTCAAATAGTAAATTGTAAATAATAAAATTGTAAATATAACAATGGGCTTATTTGGTTTATTCAAGAAGAAATCCGATGAAACGAAAGTCGGCAATGTAGAAGATTTCATATCTCTGACACGGGTTTATTTCCAGTCAGTTATCGCCACTAATCTTGGTATTACAAATATCCGCTTCTTGCCGGACGTGGCTAATTTTAAACGTTTGTTTAAAGTGCCTACGCAGAATGGCAAGTTGGGACTGGCGGAGAAGGCAGCTTCCCGCAAGATGTTGATGCAGGATTATGGGTTGAAGGAGAGTTTCTTTAAAGAGATAGATACTTCGGTGAAACGCAATTGCCGTACACAGAATGATATTCAGTCGTATTTGTTTATGTATCAGGGATTCTCTAATGACTTGATGATGTTGATGGGGAATCTGATGCAATGGAAGTTCCGTATGCCGTCTATCTTCAAGAAGGCTCTTTACGGCATGACGCAGAAGACGGTACATGATGTTTGCACCAAGACGGTGTGGAAAGCGGACGACGTGCATAAGACGGCGACGGCCGTACGTCAGTACAAGGAGCGTTTGGGATATTCGGAACAGTGGATGACGGATTATGTGTATAATATCGTTCTGCTGGCCAAGAAAGAGCCGAAACGGAAGAACGATGACACGGAAACGAAAAAATAAGTTGCTTTAAATGTTAGAAAATCGTAAAGATTGACATGATAGAAAAAGCGGGGGTTTTGTACTTCCGCTTTTTTTGTTATCTTTATGTACTTTTTTCTTTTGTCTTGATACAAAAGAAAAAAGTACCAAAAAGAAAAAATCAAGGCTGCGTCTGCCCGGCTACTTCGGTCTCATCCCCGGCTAAAGGGCAGAAACTCGCTTCGCTCAAACAGTCTGCCCTTCTTGACGCCGGGAATAAGACCTACGCTTGACGCCGTTCAGACGAGGCCGGGAGAACCATGCGGGGGTGTGGGGGCTACTCATGTTTTTAGACTTATACTTTATAATAAACAACAATAATAAAAAGGATAGATTGCTTATGAAACAAAAGAAAATGCTTACGCTTACTTTTTCACAGTTGAAACAAATTTATAATCAGGAGATACCGGAATTGGTGGAGATAGCTGAGGGGAGCGTTACTGTTGACGACTTTAAGGCTGGGTTGCTGAAATTTCTGGAGTCTTGTGGTATGAAGGATGGGGCTGCGGAGGAGGCGAGGGAGCAAATTCGACTTTTACTTCAGTATGATGGGGTGGATGTGCATGAACTGTCTACGGGACAGGATATGCCGGTACGGACGATTCGGTTGCTTTATGAGTTTCTGATGGGGACATTGGAGAATATGGAGATGCCGACGGATTTGTTTATTGAGATTTTTCAGATGTTCAGACGGTTAAAGGGAGATGTAGTGCCTTTGCCGTCGGCTCAGCGTATCAAGAATAGGAACGACCGGTGGGAAACGGGGTTGGACGAAGAGGTACGCGAGGTGCGGGACGAGAATAAGGAACGGATGCTGCATTTGCTGATTCAGAAGATTGAGAACAGGAAGTCGAAGCCTTCGGTGCGTTTTCACTTTGAGGACGGGATGAGTTATGAGGAGAAGTACCGGTTGGTGAGTGAGTGGTGGAATGATTTCCGCTTTCACTTGGCGATGGCGGTGAAGAGTCCGGGGGAGTTGAACCGGTTCCTGGGGAATTCGCTTTCGTCGGAGACTATGTATTTGCTTTATCGGGCGCGGAAGAAGGGGATGCCGTTTTTTGCGACTCCTTATTATTTGTCGTTGCTGAATGTTACGGGGTATGGGTATAATGACGAAGCGATTCGGAGTTATATTCTTTATTCGCCGCGGTTGGTGGAGACGTATGGGAATATTCATGCGTGGGAGAAGGAAGATATTGTAGAGTCCGGAAAGCCGAATGCGGCGGGGTGGTTGTTGCCGGACGGGCATAATATTCACCGGAGGTATCCGGAAGTGGCTATTCTTATTCCTGATACGATGGGAAGGGCTTGTGGCGGACTTTGTGCTTCTTGTCAGCGAATGTATGATTTTCAGAGTGAACGGTTGAATTTTGAGTTTGAGTCTTTACGGCCGAAGGAGTCGTGGGAACGCAAGTTACGGCGGTTGATGACGTACTTTGAAGAGGATACGCAGTTGCGGGATATTCTTATTACCGGTGGGGATGCGTTGATGAGTCAGAATAAGACGCTTCAGCATATTTTGGATGCAGTGTACAGGATGGCGGCGCGGAAGCAGAAGGCGAATCTTGAACGGCCGGAAGGTGAGAAATATGCGGAGCTGCAACGGGTACGGTTGGGGTCACGGTTGTTGGCTTATTTACCAATGCGCATCAATGACGGACTGGTGGAACTTTTGCGGGAGTTTAAGGAAAAGGCTTCGGCTGTCGGGGTGAAGCAATTTATTATTCAGACGCATTTTCAGACGCCGCTGGAGGTGACGCCGGAAGCTAAAGAGGCGATTCGGAAGATTCTTTCTGCGGGATGGATTATCACGAATCAGTTGGTATATACGGTGGCGGCTTCGCGACGGGGACATACTACACGGCTTCGTCAGGTGCTCAATTCTTTGGGGGTGATGTGTTATTATACTTTTTCCGTGAAGGGATTCAATGAGAATTATGCGGTATTTGCGCCGAACAGCCGTTCGATGCAGGAACAGCAGGAGGAAAAGATATATGGACGGATGACTTCAGAGCAGGCGGAAGAGTTATATCGGATTCTGGAGACGAAGGTGGGAACGGAAGAAGAGGCCAAAGAAGATGTCGCCAAGCAGTTGAGACGCTTTATGAGAAAGCATCATTTACCTTTCCTGGCTACGGATCGTAGCGTATTAAATTTACCGGCTATCGGTAAGAGTATGACTTTCCAATTGGTGGGACTGACGGAAGAAGGGAAACGTATTCTGCGTTTTGAGCATGATGGTACGCGCCATCATAGTCCGATTATCAATCAGATGGGACAGATTTATATTGTGGAGAATAAGTCGTTGGCGGCTTATCTGCGCCAGTTGGCGCGAATGGGGGAAGACCCGGAAGATTATGCTTCCATATGGAGCTATACGAAAGGGGAAACCGAACCTCGCTTCAGTCTTTACGAGTATCCTGATTTCCCCTTCCATATTACTGATAAAATGAGTAATTTAAGTATTGAGGACTAATCCTTTTCTTTTTTTACACGTATTACTATATTTGCTATAATTGCAGTTAGCCCGCCGGTGGTGATTCCCGAAGAGAATATGCTTCGAATCGCTCTGGGGGCTTGTTGTAATACTTCCATAGATTTTTTATTCCAGGTTATTATTTCCTGTATCCCACCAAAGACGTGTGCCGCCGTGGTCTTCTCCGTTCAGAGCTTCAACGAGGGCAAGATATTGTTCCGGGTCTTCCGTTTGCAGGGTGCCGGGGAAGTTGAGACGGCGTACCATGATTTCCGTATCTATGCATCCGTTTTTGCTGTGATTGAAGCGTACGGGGAACAAGCGGGGATAGCCTGTCCGCCTTTGTTCAGCCCAGGCTTCACAGCCTTCGGGAAACATGGCAATCCATTTTTGAGTGATTATCTTTTCGAGTTTCGTTTCCTTATCGTCCTGCCGGTTCCATTTGGGTGAGACTTTGCAGCGGGCTTCGATGTTGTTTTCTTCGTCGTAGGTGTCGATAAAGTCCGAAGCGGTCAGTTCGCTTTGCAGGTAGTCTTCTACACCATAGACTCCCCATTGTTGGAAAGAGGTAATCACTCCGTTCCGATAGCAGATTTCTTCATCTTCGTCTGTCCATCCACGTAATGCGGCTTCAGCACGCAGGAACCAGATTTCCGAAGCGGTCATCAGAGGGGCATTGGTAGATTGGGTGACAGAGAGTTTTGACAGTCCGGCATAATGATTGTGGGCAAAGCAGGTTCCCTGACGGATGCCACGATATCCTTTATTGAGTTCTGCGTCCGTACAAGGTGCGAAGTAGGCTTTAAGACGAGGGTCATTATAGCCGGTAAGGATGGATTCCATAGGGGCACTCATATAGGTTTCTTTCCAAACGAGGTTGAGTTCTCCCAACGGGTTGGTATATCCCGATTGGGTGGAGACTGACGCTCCCTCAGCTGCCATTTCAAAGAAACCGTAGTCGTTTTCCTTTATTTTCGCAATTTCAGTCTGTGCCTTGTCGGAAGCAACAGATGCAAGGCGCATGGCAAGGCGCAGACGTAGGGAATTGGCGAACTTCATCCAGGAGGAATATTTGCCATCCAGCAATATATCGAAACGGGCGAAGCCGTTGGCATCTGGATTTTCCTCTATATAGCCGGTAAGGGCGACCACGGCAGAGTCGAGTTCGTTGAAGAATTCATAATAGACATCCTTTTGGGTGTCGGGACGATAATGTTCGGCTGCGTTGGCGAAGTTTTTGTAAATGATAGGGCCGTAATAATCCGTTACCCGATGCATGGCTTCTACCTTTAGTATTTTGGTGATAGCGAACAGAGCCGGTTGCATGTTACGGGTGGCATTCTCCGATTGGTATATTTGAGGAAAGATATACGAATACATATGTGTCCACATGGCACTGTTCCAACCGTCCTGCATATTATAGTCAGAGTTGTGCGAACCGCCGTTCAGTGGTTTGGCATCATGCATATATCCGCTGAACATATCCGCATTCAGATTCTGTATCAACTGGAAAGGCCAGTTCTTTCCTTTTCCGAAGTCGTAATTAAAGTAAATGCCTTGTTGGATAATCCCTATGCGGATTCCATAGCCGTTGTCATCAATAATCAGGTCGTCGTCCGTGATGCCGGACAAGTCGGTATTATAGTCACGGAAGTTTCCGGTACATGCGACGGAAAGCAGTAGTAAACCTATCAGATATAGATGTATATATTTCTTCTTCATTCCTCTCTCCTACTTTTAAAATTCACATTTCACCGAGAAGCCCAAACTCCGGGTAGTGGGCATTCCGAATACTTCGATACCCTGGTTGTCATTTCCTGTAGAAAGTACTAAATCAGGGTCAAAAGGAGCTTTCTTATACAAGAAACAAAGATTGCGGGCTACAAACGCAAGCTGCACATCTTTCAGAACTTTCGTTTTCTGCAACCATTGCTTGGGGAGATTATAGCTTAACGACACCTCGCGCAATCGCAGGTTGGTGGCATCATACATATAGTACTCCGTCACTCCGGCACGTCCGCCCACTGTCTTGTAGAATCCTTTTACATTGTTTATCTTCTGCCCTTCGAGTATGACATATCCTTTATCACGGGCATCGGCCGTTACTTCAGAGACTCCATAAAGATCCATTTCCGCCTGCGTCTGTGAAAGCACTTCACCGCCGTAACGCCAATCAAGCAGGAAATAAAGGCTGAAACCTTTGTAAGAGAAGGTATGGTTCCATCCCATCATAAAGACGGGGTTGGCATTTCCTACTTTTATCGTATTACCGTCTCCTTCCACCGACGGGAGTCCTTTATTATCGCCTTCTGTTTCGTAGACAATATTTCCTTTGTCGTCACGCACAAAGGCTTTGCCATATATATCGCCGATAGAGCCGCCTTTGATAAGTTTCATTGCATAGCTGGACGAAAAACTGGTAGGGCCATAAACCATCTCCTGCAAGTCATCATGCAGCTTCACAATTTTATTCTTGTTGGAAGAGAAGTTCAGAGAGGTTTTCCAACTAAAATCAGAGTTCAATACCGGAGTCGCGTTCAGTGTCACTTCCCATCCCCGGTTCTGAATATTTCCGGCATTCACATATCGGAAAGCAAATACATCTCCTGCAAGTGCGGGAAGTTTGAAAAACTGATTATAAGTATTGGTACGATAATAAGTCAGGTTGACTCCCAAGCGATGCTGAAAAAATCGCCATTCCGTTCCAAATTCCATGGCATGAGTCATTTCCGGTTCCATTTCTCTAAAAGGAGCCGCATCATTCGCCTGCATCTCTCCGCCGGCATTGATATGTGAAGAAGGATTGGTTATATGCGGTGGAATATCGTTACCTACCTTACTGTAAGCACCACGCAGCTTTGCAAAAGAAACCCATTCGGGCATCTTCACCCATTTATCGAGCAATATGGAAATACCGGCAGAAGGGTAAGCAAAGCCCGATTTTTCATGCGTTGTATGAGAGAGGGTGGACGCCCAGTCATTGCGGGCTGTCAAGTCAAGGAATATTTTTTCCTTATAGCCAATCTGCGCCGTACCAAAGAGTGATTGCAACTGACGATGCGCATCTATTTTCTGGTCGATACTGGCAGAACTATTCATCACAATATTGGCGATATTAAACACATTGGCAAAATGCAAAGAAGCATTCTTCGAGTCGTAGCGGGTAGAGTTTGTAACTCTATCATTGATACTGCCGCCGATAGCCGCATCCAGCGTAAAATCGCCCCAGGTTTTCTTGAACATAGCCATGATGTCACCATACATCTGCGTCTCCTGATAATCCATTTCAATATACCGCCCGTTTGCTCCGCACAAAGCGGTAGCAGTGGAAGCATAGAATTGCTGACGTAACTTATCGCTCCAATAATCCATATTGCCACGAGCCTGAATCGTCAACCAGTTATTCACCTTGAAACTTGCCGAGAGTGCAAGGATAACGCGCGTACGTGTTTCCTTACTTTGTATGCGGTTCACAATCCAATAGGGATTCTGCTCGAAGTCCTCGGTAAACGTATGCCAGTTTTGTACGCCCAGTTTTCTTTCGGCATCATAGGTTTCAAAGTTATCTTTATAATAAGATAAATCCTCTCCCCGGGGAAAGCGGTAAAGTCCTACCAACGGATTCATATAGAAACCACCTGAAACAGGCTTGTTCTCCACTGTTTGCTTCATGACATTAACGTTACCGTCCAGTTTCAGACGTTTGTTGAACATGGTAGCCGTTTCACGCAAATTGATATTGTGTTTTCTCAGTTTATTCTTGTCAATAATCCCTTTTCCGGTTGTATTGGCATAAGAGAAGTAAGTTTGCAGGCTTTCATTTCCGTAGCTTACGGATACGGAAGTGATGGATGTCAGTCCCGTACGGAAGAAATCTTTCAGAGTATTATTCGTCGGCAAGTACCCCTTCTCCCCCCAACTGTCTACCGCGTCACTTACTCCATAATGATTTTGCATTTCAGGCAAGCTGAACGCTTTATCAAAAGTTAATCCGGTGGAAAAATGAATATTTCTCTGTCCGGTAGAATTTCCTTTCTTGGTAGTAATAAGAATTACACCATTGGCTGCCATACTTCCGTATAGAGCAGCGGCGGGAGCACCCTTCAGTATACTGATACTTTCCACATCTTCCGGGTTCAGGTTCGAGATGCCGTCTCCCCCATCCCTGTTTCCGGCATTGGCTGTTCCGCCGATAGCCGAATAAGATTGTTCCGAAGAAGTATTGGACATCGGTACTCCGTCTATTACATACAGCGGCTGGTTATCTCCGAAAGCCGAACGGATACCACGAAGACTGATTTTTGCCGAGCCACCCATACCGGATGAGTTCTTATTGACTTGCACCCCGGCAGCTTTTCCGGCAAGGGCGGTAATCATATTTATTTCTTTTACGCGGCTGAGTTCTTCTCCTTTTATTTTCTGGGCGGAATAAGCCAGTGTAGCCTCATCCTTTTCAAGTCCCAAGGCGGTCACAATGACATGGTCAAGCTCTATGGCACTCTCCTGAAGGGTGATTTCAAGCATGATTCTGCCTGCCACCTTGACTTCTGTTGTCTCATAGCCAATAAAGGATATTTGTAAAACAGCGCTGTCCGGCACGGACAAGAAGAAATTTCCGTCAACATCGGTCACAGTTCCGTTGGCTCCGCCTTTCTCACGTACAGTTGCACCGATAAGCGGTTCACCTTTGGTATCGACAACACGCCCCCTTACTGTCGTTTTATCAGCAGGGGTTTCTACTGTTTGTTTTAACACTTGTTGCTCTGAAGCATAACATTTTTCACTCAGGAAAAAGAACAGGCTTATTAAACAGCAACTAACAACTACTCTTACTCTCAATGATATTACGTTAGACCATGCATTCATTATGCTGCAAAAATAACTAATTATTTTAAATATAGCATTTTTCCGCATTGATTTTGAGGGAAATAAATAGAATCATTATTTTTGCAAGAAATTAAATAACGCATAAAAATGGAAATCGAAAAACATCCGTTAGAACCGTTTCTCCCCGCGAAAACAAAACTGCTTATGCTGGGGAGTTTTCCGCCACAGAAAAAACGATGGTCAATGGATTTTTATTATCCGAACCTGAACAATGACATGTGGCGCATTTTCGGCGTTTTATTCTTCAATGATAAAGATTATTTTCTGGACAAGACACGAAAAGCGTTCGTTCGCGAACGAATCATAGACTTTCTGAACGAAAAAGGGATTGCGCTGTTCGATACGGCTTCTTCCATCCGCAGATTGCAGGACAATGCTTCGGACAAGTTTCTCGAAGTAGTGGAAGCTACTGACGTGGCGGCATTGCTTCGCCGGCTTCCCGAATGCAAAGCAATCGTCACCACAGGGCAGAAAGCTACGGATACGCTTCGGCAACAGTTTGACGTGGAAGAACCGAAAGTCGGTGATTATGCAGAGTTTGTCTTTGAAGGACGGGCTATGAGATTATACCGTATGCCTTCTTCCTCGCGGGCCTACCCGTTGGCATTGGACAAGAAAGCGGCTGCTTACCGGATTATGTATCAGGATTTGCAGCTACTATCATAAGTATAAAGTGACAAGTATTAAACAATAAATTAGAAAAAAAGAGTATGACACCTTTATTTTTGCAGTACCCGGCATGCAGTACCTGCCAGAAAGCCAGGAAGTGGTTAACAGAAAACAACATTGAGTATACAAATCGGTTAATTGTAGAAGAAAATCCTACGGTGGAAGAGCTAAAAGCATGGATTCCCCGCAGCGGTCTGCCTATAAAGAAATTCTTCAACACTAGCGGATTAGTTTATAAAGAGTTGAAACTGAGTGAGAAGCTGCCAGGCATGAGTGAAGAAGAACAAATAGCACTATTGGCTACGAACGGTAAATTGGTGAAACGCCCATTGGTAGTGACGGACAGCTTTGTCCTGGTCGGTTTTAAACCCGATGAGTGGGAGAAATTAAAATAATTCAAAAGTTATTTACCCGTTTTTTTGGTAGTTCAAAAGTTTATACTACCTTTGCAGCCGCAAACACGGGAGTAGCTCAGTTGGTAGAGCACCGGTCTCCAAAACCGGGTGTCGGGAGTTCGAGCCTCTCCTCCCGTGCAAAATAAAAGCCGCAGGTAATCGTTGATTTTCTGCGGCTTTTCCTTTCTATAAAAATCAAGTTCATCCAATTTATTCACATAGGGAGTACTTTTTGGAGCACTTCACTCCTATACACGTCGGAACTTTCATTTCACTGTAAAAAGTGTTTTTTTGTTAATAACCGGATATAGATATAAAAATTACTTATTTTTGCACGATTGATAGTATTCACCCAACCTCAACTGCATGCAACCTTTTAATGAAAAACAACTTTTAGAGGCTATCAGTAAAGGAGACGAGAAGGCTTTTGAAACCTTCTTCCTGCACTATTATCCACAAGTCAAAGGATTTATCACCGGATTACTGCAATCACCGGAAGAAGCGGAAGATATATCGCAGGATATATTTCTAATGCTGTGGGGCAACCGCTCATCCCTCAATACAATCAACAATTTCAAATCTTATCTTTTCCGTGTCTGCAAAAATGCGGTATACCGGCATATCGAACGTGCGTTACTATTCAAAAACTACCAGCAAAAACAAGCCGAGAAGATTGTTTCCACACCGGAAAGCAACGAAACTGACGACAATATACAACTCAGGGAACTCGAACTACTGGTAGCAATGGTTGTGGAAAAAATGCCTCCGCAACGGAAGAAAATATATAAGATGAGCCGGGAATCAGGAATGAGCAGTGACGAAATAGCCCAAGCGTTAGGCATCAATAAACGGACTGTCGAGAACCATCTTTCACAAGCCCTCACAGACATACGGAAAGTGCTATTTATTGCCTTTATTCTATTTTTCTAAAAAAAGATGAATTCAGACCGTGCGTAGTTGACCAGCTACGTATCTTATATAAGAAACCATCACCATAAAAACATTAATATGTCGAATACCTATAAAATAATTAAAAATTTTATTTCCGACAAGTTCAGTCCCGAACTTAAGGAAAAGATGTGGAGATGGATCATTGACTCCGCAGGGCAGGACGAGAAGGAAGAAGCAATGATGCAGGTATGGGAAGAACAGGAATTCAAAACCGATGCAAGCACCATACGCTCTTATCAGAATTTCCGCAAGAAGCTGCCGCATTCACAAAAAACAGCCATTTCTTATACGTTGCGCAAATGGGGACAAGTAGCGGCAGCATTACTCATCCCTCTGCTGTCCATATGGATAGCTTACTTGTATATGCAACCCGATGAAAAACCTGTAGAATTGGTAGAATACTTTGTGCCTAAGGGAGAACAGAGGCAAATCACTTTGCCCGACGGTTCCATAGCGCATCTCAATTCAGGGACATTGTTAATATATCCACAGAAATTTGCCAATGACATGCGTTCCGTATATCTGATGGGAGAAGCTAATTTCGATGTAAAGAAAGATAGCCAACATCCGTTCATTGTCAAGACCAGCCATCTGAAAGTTAAAGTTTTAGGAACCAAGTTCAACGTACACGCCTATCCGGAAGATGAAAAAACAATCGCCACTCTTGAATCAGGCTCAATTGTTGTTCAGAAATCGAACGATGAGGACATCATTACCCTGACACCCGATGAGCAACTTGAATATGACAATCCAACCGGAGAATTCAATAAAAAAATCATTGACGCTTCCTTATACTCCGGTTGGACCAAAGGTGAATTAAACTTTGCCGGAATGACCCTCAAGGACATTTTCACTACAATAGAAAGAATATATAATATACATATCATCGTTCCTCCACATCTAGCCACTACGGATGTATATACGATCAAATTCAAACATAAAGCTCCTATCAAAGATATCATGAATATTGTAACAAAAACGATAGGAAGCATCGATTATAAAGTAGAGGACGAGAACGTGCTTTTAATTTATTCACCTCAAAACAAGAAAGGAGGCAGATAGGCAGAAAAAAGGGAGCCGGTACTTCGCGGATACCAACTCCCCTAAATCAATCAAAATTACTTCATTCAAATTTGTAGCATACACTTAAATTAGTATTAATGATTAACTCACAAAAGTATGAAACTTTATAAGTTATCGGGTAAGAATTACCCCGTAAAAATTCATAAATTTTATATATTGTTATTTGCTTTATGTTTTTATAACACAGCCTTCGGGCAAAATCAGCAGATAACGGTATCTATGAAAAACCAATCTCTATTAAAAGTATTTGAAAGTATTGAAGCCCAGACTGATTTAAGCATTGCTTATAATCAGACGAAACTGGACGTCAAACAAAAGGTAACCGTCAATTTCACCAAAGAAACGGTTTCTTCTGTTCTGGACTCGGTATTAAAAGGAACCGGATTCACTTACAGACCGGAAGGGAAACATATCATCATAGTCCCTGTTCCGCCAAAAGCAGAAATGCCTTCCAATAATACAACCCAACAGAATATAAAAATAAGGGGAATCGTCACAGATATGCAGGGCGAGCCCTTGATAGGAGCTAATATCCTTGTAGAGGGCAGTAAACAAGCTACTATCACCGATGTGAAAGGAGAGTTTTCATTGGAGGTTCCGGCAAACAGCAAACTGCGGATTACTTACATCGGATATATGCCGCAAGAAGTTTCCGTCAAAAATAAAACATCCTTCAATATACAGTTGCAGGAAGATACACAAACGATGGACGAAGTGGTAGTCATAGGGTTCGGTACACAGAAAAAAGTGAATATGACCGGAGCGGTAGCAGCCGTCAATGTCAAAGAGTCACTGGGCGACCGTCCGATAACCAACGTTTCGGCAGCTTTGCAAGGGGTAGTTCCCGGATTAAAAATTGAATCAGCCACCGGCACTCCCGGTGATGACATGACGTACAATATTCGTGGAACAACGTCTATCAACGGTGGTGAACCTCTGGTATTAGTCAATAATGTACCGATGGATATCAATATGATTGATCCGCAGGATATTGAATCTGTATCCATTTTGAAAGATGCCGCCTCCGCAGCTATTTATGGGGCACGTGCCGCTTTCGGCGTTATCCTGATTACAACAAAGCAAGGCAAGAAAGACATGGCTCCCAGATTCAATTATAACAATAACTTCTCTTTCTCCAAAGCTTCGGAATTACCGCAAAAAGCCAGCCCGTTGGAGTCGGTGCTAGCCTATAAGGAAATGGGATGGGCCAATGACACTTATGTGGACGGGAAAAATATTACCCAGTGGGAAGGATACATACGCGATTATCAAAGTAATCCTTCCAAATATCCGAACGGGTATATATTTGACGAACAAGGCAATTTGTTCTTAATGCGGGAAAATGACATGTTTGCCGATATGATGGATAACTTCGGGTTCATGCAGAACCATAGTTTCTCCGTATCAGGAGGTAGTGAACGTACGAGTTATCGTTTAAGTTTAGGATATACCGGTGAAGACGGAATTCTGGTAACGGACAAAGACAAGTTCGACCGCATAAATATGTCCAGCTTCATCAGTGTGGACGTCAACAAATGGCTTACCACCCAATTGGACATCAGGTATGCGAATTCAACCCAAAACAAAGTAGAGCAAGGTGGCCGCAACGGCGTGTGGGGAAGTGCCATGACACTGCCATCCTACCATAATATATTACCGTATGAAGAAGATGGTGTCGTATATCCGGCAGAAACTTCGGCTACTTATGTACGTTATGGGGAACCGAGGATTATCAAGAAAACCAACCTGCGCACATTGGGCCGTGTTATCATATCCCCGCTGAAAGGATTGAAGATTACAGGTGAATATACATATAACCGGACTACCGAATATAACCGCATGTACGTCAACAAGTATAAATATATGGGATTCAACTTTACGGGGGTCATGAACAATGTAGAAAACTCACGTTATGCCCTGACACAAGGGTTTACCAATTATAACGCTGTCAATGTATTTGCCAATTACGACTTTTCCATAGGCAAACATGACATTGCCGTTATGGGAGGATATAACCAGGAAGAAAGCCATAAAGAATCGCAATGGTCACAACGTACGGACGTACTGTTGGAGAATCTGCCGTCCCTTTCAGGTTCAACCGGCACGACTTCCGTTACCGACAGTTTCGATGAATATGCTATCAGAGGTTTATTCTACCGTGCCAATTATGCATACGATGGCAAATATATGTTTGAAGCAAACGGGCGCTATGACGGTACTTCCCGGTTCCCGAAGAACAATCGTTTCGGTTTCTTTCCTTCTTTCTCCGCCGGATGGAGAATCTCGGAAGAAGCATTTATGAGCAATACCAGGACTATCCTCTCAAACCTGAAGTTGCGTGCTTCATGGGGTTCCATCGGAAACCAAATTATCATGAAGCCGGATGACACTCCTGACAACTATCCATACATCCCGTCCATGTCACCTTATCTTACGACATGGTTGGTAGACGGACAAAAGGCAACCTCACTGAATGCCCCCGCAATGGTCAGCAGCAGTTTCTCATGGGAGAAAGTTTATACACTGGACTTCGGCATTGACTTCGGATTCTTCAATAACCGCCTTAACGGAACTTTCGACTGGTATCGCCGCGACACCAAAGGAATGCTGGCGCCCGGCATGGATCTTCCATGGGTAGTGGGCGCTACTGCCGCCAAACAGAATGCCGCTGACCTGAAGACTTACGGATGGGAACTGGAATTGAACTGGAGAGACCGGATTAATAAAGACTGGAGTTACCGGATTGGCTTTAACCTGTACGACTCACAAAGTGAAATCACGAAATATAACAACGATACAAACCTGTTAGGTGATAAAATCTATCGCAAAGGAATGAAAATGGGAGAAATTTGGGGATACGTTACCGACCGTTTCTACACCGAAGACGACTTCAACGCAGACGGGACACTAAAAGCAGGAATCCCTATACCGAAAGGAGCCGGAAAAGTTAATCCGGGAGATGTACTATATAAAAACTTCGACGACGATACAGAAACCATCTGGAGCGGTGAAGGAACGGCAGACAACCCGGGCGACCAACGTATCATCGGTAACTCAACTCCACGTTTCCATTACGGTATTACGGCAGGAGTGAGTTGGAAAGGGCTCGACTTATCCATCTTCTTACGCGGAGTAGGCAAGCGGGATTACTGGCGTACCGACCAGATTGCATGGCCTACTGGAAACTGGGGAAGTTTGTTCAAAGAAACACTTGACTTCTGGACTCCGGAAAATACCAATGCTTATTATCCGCGCGTATATTCCAACGACGGAATAACCACAAGTTACAATCGCTGGAAACAGACAAAGTATCTGGCAAATGCCTCTTACTTGAAATTACAGAATATCACGCTCTCGTACACTTTACCTAAGACATGGTCGAAGCGTATATATTTTGACGAAATGAAAGTATTCTTCAGTGGAGAAAATCTATATACCTGGGATCACCTGCCGGAAGGATTGGAAACCGATATGTTGACAAAAGGCGCATGGGAATATCCATTTATGAGAAAATTCTCCTTCGGTATCAATGTTACATTCTAATAACCAAAGCATTATGAGAAAATATCTATATTTAATATGTACAGTTTTATTAGCCGGTTGTCTTAATAATGATTTTCTGGAAAGATATCCTCTGGGAGACCCGACCGCCGAAACTGCTTTTAAAACATACGATAACTTCAAGGCTTATGCCTGGGGACTATATGAAACTTTGCCCTCATTGGGATATGGTTCGGAAAACGCCACGGATGACATCTCGTACAACCAGACAAGAGGAACCAGTGAAAGCAACTGGATCAGGAAGCTGGTGACTATCCCCGACAAAAAAGATGATACTACCTGGGATTACTATAGTTTCATCCGCCGTACCAACTTGATGCTCGACCACATCGAAGGCAGTGAGATGACAGATACAGAGAAAGCGAACTGGCGTTCTGTAGGCTATTTCTTCCGTAGTTATCGCTACTTTTCTCTCCTGTCGAGTTATGGTGGCGTACCTTGGATTGACCATGTACTAAGCGATGACGAAACAGAACTAATCAAAGGGCCGAGGGCTTCCAGAGACGAAATAGCAAAACATATCCTGGAAGACTTGCAATATGCAGAAAAGAACATCAACGTAAATGGAGAAGGTAAAAATACCATCAACAAAGCATGTGTACAGGCCCTGTTGTCACGTTTCTGTTTGTTTGAAGGTACATGGCGCAAATATCATGGTTTGAATGATGCGGAAACCTATCTGCGGGAATGTAAAAGGGTGTCTGCCGAATTAATGCAAACTTATCCGAACGTAGCTGACTGCTACGATGATTTATTCTGCTCGCTGGAACTGAAAGACGTTGCAGGCGTGATTTTATACAGAGAATACTCGGATGCCGTAAACGTAGTACACGCCGTCAGTATCGGTGGAACTACTGCCACATCCTTCTATAATCCGACCCGGGATTTGGTGGACAGCTATCTCTGCTCGGACGGCAAGCCACGCTGGACTAGCGGACTATTTTCAGGTGATGAGGATTTATATAATGAGTTCAGTAATCGCGATCACCGTTTATGGTTGCATATCACCCCACCTTACAAGGTAGACCGTTCAAAATCAACCACCGCATGGGACAATAAATGGGAATTTACAGATACTCCAAAAGACAGGAGTTTTATCGACAGTCTCAGCACCCGTATGGGAATAGGATATGGCACAACCAAAGAGCGACAGAAGTTATTGCCGTTCCGTCAAGGGTATGACGGTGGTATTCTGGGAGCATCCCCCCACTTTGATTTCTATTTGGAAAACCAACCGTGGTATAAATCAGCTTTCGGATATAATAACTGGAAATACTACTGTTGCTATTTGAGCATGGGCAGCCAGCGAAATGAAGAGACAGACATGCCTATTTTCCGCATTGAGGAAGTAATGCTGAATTATGCGGAAGCGATGTGTGAACTGGACGAGTTCGACCAGTCCATAGCAGATGCCACTATCAACAAGCTGCGTCCGCGCGCTAACGTAGGCTTGATGAAAGTTTCGGAAATCAATACAGCTTTCGACCCGAAGCGTGATATGGGAAATTCCGATTATCCCGGCGACTACGAAGTAAACCCATTACTGTGGGAAATACGACGTGAACGACGCATTGAACTTTTCTCTGAAGGCTTCCGTTTTGATGACTTGAGAAGATGGAAGAAATGCCACTATGCATTGAAAAAGAAACTTGGACAATATGTACGGGCATCTGACTTCCCGGCAGGAACCAATGTGACAATTGATGGCGGCGCTGCCGAAGGATATCTTGAGTTCCATCCCAAACAGAATCATTTATGGCCGGATTATTATTACCTCAATCCCATTCCACGTAACGAACGAGTGCTGAACCCCCAACTCGAACAAAATCCGGGATGGGAAAACGGAAATTAATAGATAGACCTTAATCAATCAGAACTGTCCGAAGTGTTTAGCACGACGGACAGTTCACTCTTAACCTCTCATAGAAATAAACAATATGCATCCCATGAAATATCTATTCCCAACTATCATTCTGCTGGTATCATATACAACTATTGCTTGCAGTCAGATCATATTTCCATCCCCCAACCAAGTGGAAATGCAAAAAGGCAATCTGACTCTTAAAAAAAGTATTTCTATATATGCTGAAGATACCACCGCTTTTTATTTAAGCCTCTTTCGTACCGAAGTACTCCGCGACACTCCCGTCAAATGGCAAAAAAAAGAATCTGGTGCTGAAATCTGCTGGATTAGTGATTCATCACTACCGCCTGAAGGGTATCAGATTAATATCAATCCACGCCAAATGATAATAACCGCTTCCGACCAAAGAGGATTTACCCATGCAGTACAAACCTTGCGTCAATGGGTTACCAGTCCTACGGGAAGTCTTACTTTTGCTTGTGCAGATATTACCGACTATCCTCGTACGCAATGGCGTTGCTTCCTGTTGGATTCCGGACGTCAATATCAGAAAATATCCACCATCAAGAAGTATATTGACATGGCTTCATTGTTAAAAATGAACTATTTCCATTGGCATTTGACAGAAGGACTGGGATGGCGGATAGAAATCAGGCAATATCCGCGTCTTGCGCAAATAGGAGGAGCGGTAGGCAAGGGAGAAGAACAACAGGGATTTTATACACAGGAAGAGATACGGGAAGTTATCAAATATGCCAGTCAACGGAATATCACTGTCGTTCCTGAGATAGACATGCCGGGGCATGCTGAAGCTGCTCTTTCCGCCTATCCCGAACTCGGTTGTTTCGGGCTGCCCGTTGAAGTGCCGCAGCATGGATTTACCCAAAATATATTTTGTGCAGGAAAGGAAGAAGTACTGGCTTTTCTGAAAAACGTATTGGACGAGGTATGTTCCCTCTTCCCTTCCCCCTACATCCATTTAGGGGGAGATGAGGCGCCGAAAGGAAACTGGGACGAATGCCGGGATTGCCGGAAGAGAATTTCCACACTGAAACTGAAGGACAGTCATGACCTTCAGTTATGGTTCTCGGCACAGATGGCAGGCTATTTGAAGCAAAAAGGGCGGAAAGCCATATTCTGGGGCGACGTAGTTTATCACGACGGCTATCCATTGCCGGATAACACGGTGATTCAGTGGTGGAACTATCGCGGGCACAAAGACCTGGCACTCCGGAACGCAATCAAGCACCACTATCCGGTCATTTGCAGTTCCAACTACTATACATATCTGAACTTCCCGCTAACTCCCTGGAGAGGATATAATGAAGCACGTACTTTCGATTTGAAAGACGTATATCTGGACAATCCATCCAACAAAGCCCTCAAGGAAAAGAACCCTTTGATTCTCGGTATGACTTGTGCATTGTGGACCGATGACGGAGTTACTGAACGTATGATAGACCGGCGTCTATTTCCCCGTATTCTTGCGCTGGCAGAACAAATGTGGTATCAGGGGGAAGCGCTTGACTTCACCCGGTTCCACCAAAATATACTTCAGAGAAAAGAATGGTTCGAACAAATGGGGTTTAAATTCGGCCCGGCTTTAAAGAGTGAAGTGAAGGAAGATTATAAATGGGATTAAAAAAAGAATATCATGAATAAAAGGAACTTATTTATCGGTGTTTCCGCCCTATGCGGCAGTTATCTGCAAGGGCAGACTTTACATACACAACCCAACATTATTTATATTTTAATGGACGATCTGGGATATGGGGATATCGGTTGTTTCGGACAACAAAAAATAGAAACACCCAACATCGATCGTTTATGCAAAGAAGGTATCAAACTGACACAACACTATTCCGGTTCGCCTGTATCAGCTCCGGCACGTTGTGTATTAATGACGGGCATGCACTCCGGACACGCACAAATCCGTTTCAATAATGAAATGACCGAACGCGGAGCCGTCAACAACTATGATTCCGTATATGCACATAAAGAACTGGAAGGACAGTTCCCCTTACAAGCCAACACGATGACTATCGGACGAATGATGCAACAGGCAGGGTATGCTACCGGATGTTTCGGAAAATGGGGACTTGGTTATCCGGGATCCGAAGGGACGCCCGGCAAGCAGGGCTTCGATCAGTTTTATGGATATAACTGCCAGCGCCAGGCACATACGTATTACCCACCATTTTTATATAAGAATGAAGAACGTATCTATTTATCCAACAAGGTGACCGACCCGCACCGAAGTCCCTTGGACAAAGATGCTGACCCGAATGATCCGGCCAGTTATGCCAAATATACGCAAAAAGAATATGCCAACGACTTAATCTTTGATGAACTTCTAAAATTCGTCAGTACCAATCAATCCACTCCTTTCTTCCTGATGTGGACCACTCCCCTACCGCATGTATCCCTGCAGGCTCCAGAACGTTGGGTGAAGTATTATGTAGAAAAGTTCGGTGACGAAGAGCCCTATACAGGCAAGGCAGGTTATCTGCCCTGTCGTTATCCACACGCCACTTATGCAGCAATGATCAGCTATTTTGATGAACAAATAGGCGGATTGATAGAAAAATTGAAAAAAGAAAACCTATATGAGAATACACTTATTGTTTTCACTTCCGACAACGGAGCCACATTCAACGGTGGAAGTGATTCGCCCTGGTTCAACAGTGGCGGCCTTTTCAAGTCGGAATATGGATGGGGCAAATGTTTCCTGCATGAGGGTGGAATCCGGGTTCCGGCAATCATGACATGGCCGGGACACATCAAACCGGGTACGGAAAGTGATCATATTTGTGCTTTCCAGGATGTAATGCCCACCTTGGCTGAGATAGCAGGTATTTCTTGTCCGCCGACAGACGGTATCAGTTTCCTACCTACATTACTCGGCAAAAAGGAAGAGCAAAAGCAACACGAATACTTATATTGGGAATATCCCGATCCCAGAATCGGAAACAAAGCAATCCGTATGGGAAAATGGAAGGGAATCATTACGAATATACGGAAAGGCAATACACAGATGCAACTCTATAATCTGGAGAATGACATCAGGGAAGAACATGATGTAGCTGCACAACACCCCGATATCGTGAAGCATTTCGAACAATTAATGAAAGAGGCTACCAACTAAATCAGTTTTGGCAATTCAACCTTTCTCCCAAAAGAAACAGTGAACATCAAGCGGAGCATATTCCCACGATATTCACTGTTCCTTTATTAATCAAGTTGGAAACTTGAAAATGGACATCATACAGACAATCAGTCCAGTTTTACTCTCCTATTCCCCTGGCAGCCTCAACCAGACGGACAAATTCTCTCCTATACCCTTTATCATCATTATTCAGCCCTTGTTTTGCCAGGCTTATTACTTTATCATAACTGGCATTTCCTTTGAAATCAGAATTCCGAAGCAATTGTCCGAACATCGCTACGGCAGAAGCAAAGCGGAAATCGGAAGATACATTATTTCCTTTGCTGTCAACGAAAGGAAGCTCCATTTTCTTGCTGACGTCTTTATCCGGGGCTTTATAGCGCAGCTTCACGGTCAGGAGTTCATTGGAACCTGTCGGTTTCACGCTCACTTTTTCTTTCTTCTGATATTTCAAATCATCTACCTTGCCTACATAGTCATTCTTCACGCCTGTGGGAATTATTTCGTAGAAAGCGGTCACTGTATGTCCTGCCCCCATATCTCCGGCATCCTTCGCGTCGTTATTGAAATCTTCATCTTTCAGCAGACGGCTTTCGTAACCTATCAAACGGTATGCCTGTACTTGTGAAGGATTAAACTCTACCTGCAATTTTACATCTTTCGCAACAGTATGGAGAGTAGCGCCAAATTCACCGACCAGTACGCGGTTGGCTTCTTGCAGATTATCTATATAAGCATAGTTTCCATTCCCCTTTTCTGCCAAAACCTGCATCTTTTTATCTTTATAATTTCCTATTCCATAGCCCAATACGGTAAGGAATACTCCATTCTTCCGTTCTTTCTCTATCAGTTGCTCCAATCCTTCGGCCGAAGAAACGCCCACATTAAAATCACCGTCGGAGCAGAGAATAATACGGTTATTACCATTAGAGATAAAATTCTTCTTTGCTATTTTGTATGCCAGCAGGATACCGGCACCACCTGCGGTAGAGCCGCCTGCCGTCAGTTCGTCTATCGCTTCGCGAATCTTCTGTTTGTCGCTGCCCGGAGTTGCTTCCAGTTTCACGCCTGCACTGCCTGCATAAGTCACGATAGCTACTTTATCTTTATCACGTAAGTTATTGACCAGTAATTTGAGAGACGACTTCACCAATTCCAAGCGATTGGCTCCCCACATAGAACCGGAGACATCAATCAGAAAGACTAAATTGGATGCAGGCAGATTATCCGTAGGAATCTCTTTGGCCTTTAATCCGATACGAACGAGACGGTGAGCAGAGTTCCAGGGACATTCTCCGGATTCCATGGTAATCTTCACAGGGTCACTGCCTGCCGGTTTCGGGTAATCGTATGAGAAGTAATTTACAAGTTCTTCCGTGCGGACAGCGTCAGCAGGCGGCAATTCTCCTTTATTGATAAAACGGCGCATATTACTGTAAGAAGCAGCATCCACATCAATGGAGAAAGTTGAAAGTGCAGCATCCGATACATTCTTGAAGCCGTTCTCTTGAATCTGGCCGTATTCTTCCGTGTTCACCCTATCGTACATGACTGCCGGTACCGGACAGATTGCCATATAAGAACCGGTCATTGCTTTTGTTTTCATCGTACCGTAGCCTGTTACCACACACTCTTCCAATGCAACATTATCCGTTTTCAACTTCACATCCAATTGCGCTGATTTAACTACTCTTCGCTCCTGCTTATACCCGACAAACTGGAACAACAACGTATCACCCTTTTTAACCAGAATAGAATACTGACCATTCATATTGGTTATCACACCATTCTTGTTTCCCTTTACCACGACCGAACAACCGACAACCGGTGTTCCGTCTACCGCATCCGTCACAGTACCCGTCACGGTAATTACTTGCGCACTCACTGTACCCAAAGAAACAACTGCCATCAGCAGTACGAGCATCATCGCTCTGAATTGATTTGTTCTCATAACTTCATTATTTAAAAATATGACAATTAATTCGCTTTTACTATAGAGATGCAGATTTCACATAGATTCCACAAAACCACTCAAACTTTTTTTTATTTTATTGAAAAACAGATGTATTTCAAAATTCTTCCTCATTCCTTTGCAACTCTTAATATGATGTGTATATTTGCGAATCATAAACACTTGCAAATATGGAAAACGAAGTAGATGGAAGGCGGGAAATAGCCTCACGAAACACCGCTTGGGCTAACAGTATCGCCCGTAAACTCACTCGTTGGGGTATTACCCCCAATCAAATTTCCATGATGAGCGTATTTTTTGCTCTGATTGGTTGTCTCCTACTGATTAGTACAGTTATCTATCCCGATTTCAATAAATATGTAGCCTATATATTGTTTATTGTTTGTATGCAGTCACGATTGCTTTGCAATCTGTTTGATGGAATGGTAGCCATCGAAGGGGGAAAGAAAAGTGCTAACGGTGACCTTTATAATGATATGCCCGACCGCTTTGCCGATGCCCTGTTCATCATTCCGGTGGGTTATGTAGCAGGCGGGTTCGGGATAGAACTGGGATGGATGGCTGCCCTGCTTGCCGTGATGACCGCTTATTTCCGCTGGATAGGCGCTTATAAGACACAACAACATTTCTTTAACGGGCCGATGGCGAAACAACACCGCATGGCATTACTGACTTTCGCTTTTGTTGTCGCCACCTGCACCCTGCATTGGGGACACGAACAGACGGTATGTCTTATTACCCTTATAGTTATGAATATCGGTCTTATCGCCACACTTATCCATCGGCTGTACCTCATGTCGCACACTACAAACCATGAAATAAAATGAAAGAACTACTCGACAAAATCTTCCCAACGCTAAGCGATGAACTAATCATCGTCATCTCTCTTATTATCGGATTACTTGTCACGGCAAGTATTCTTCTTTTTCTTGTAAAGAAGCTGTCTCCGAAAACAAATATCAGTGAACTCACCGCCCGCACCCGTTCCTGGTGGATTATGGCTGCAATGTTTATCGGCGCCGTGTTTATCAGCTATGATATTTCTTATTTCTTCCTCGCCTTCCTCTCTTTTATAGCCTTCAGAGAACTTTATTCTGTGTTAGGATTCAGGGAAGCAGACCGCGGGGCACTATTTTGGGGGATACTGGCTATTCCTATCCAATATTATCTTGCCTATATAGCGTGGTATGGAGCATATATCATCTTCATTCCGGTAGTCATGTTCCTCGCACTTCCTTTCCGGCTCGTCTTGAAAGGAGAAACTCATGGCATCACCAAGTCAATGGCACTACTGCAATGGATACTGATGCTTTCCGTATTCGGTATCAGCCACCTCGCCTATCTCCTCTCGCTTCCCGAACTGCCGGGCTTCAATGCGGGCGGACGCGGATTATTACTATTCCTTGTATTCCTTACGGAAATCAATGACATCATGCAGTTTGTATGGGGAAAACTTTTCGGACGACATAAGATTCTGCCTAAAGTAAGCCCCAACAAGACATGGGAAGGTTTCCTGGGCGGTGTAATCAGCACTACCATTATCGGCTATTTCCTGGGATTCCTCACTCCGCTTTCCGGCCCTAATGTAATCCTGGTAAGCGCACTCATTGCCATTGCCGGATTCTCGGGAGATGTCGTTATCTCAGCCATCAAGCGGGATAAAGGAATCAAGGACATGGGGAACAGCATCCCCGGACACGGCGGTGTATTCGACCGCATAGACTCCTTGTCCTACACTGCTCCTGTATTTTTTCATTTAGTCTATTACATTGCTTATTAGACGGAGAAATGATGAAAAAGAGATTCATGCAATCTGCCATTATGCAGATTATATATAAAGGTATTTGCCACTGGTTCCTGAAGTTAATCGTAGGAGTCCAGTTCACCGACTGCCGCTTTCTCAGAAAGGAAAAGCAATTTATTATTCTTGCCAACCACAACAGTCACCTGGATACTCTGAGCCTGCTATCCTCCCTGCCCGGCGACCTTCTGTGGAAGGTCAAGCCCGTAGCCGCAGAGGACTATTTCGGAAGAACCCGTTTTCAGGCTTCCATGAGCAATTATTTTATCAATACGCTTTTAATCAGAAGAAAAGGAGAAAAAGATTCGGAGCATGACCCTATCCGTAAAATGCTTGAAGCGATTGATGCCGGATATTCACTCATCCTTTTTCCCGAAGGAACAAGAGGGAAACCGGAACAAATGGGAAAGATTAAATCAGGTATAGCCCGTATCCTGTCCCTGCGCCCTGAACTGAAATATGTCCCTGTATTTATGACCGGTATGGGGCGTTCCCTACCCAAAGGCAAACTGATACTGTTACCTTATAAGGCATCCATCCATTACGGTATGCCAGCATTGGTCAAGAGTACGGATACGCACGAAATTCTGAACCAAGTAACAGAGGATTTTGAAGAAATGAAAGAGAAATATCAGGTTATTATAGAAGAAGACGAAGAATAGATGCTGTTTTTCAAAAGAAACATATCGAAGCTATCGGACGAAGAGTTACTTACACACTATATAAAGTCCGGGGATACGGAATATTTCGGTGAATTGTATAACCGTTATATCCCGTTATTGTATGGACTTTGCCTGAAATATCTGCAAGATGAAGACCGTGCGCAGGAAGCCGTGATGCAGTTGTTTGAAGATTTATTGCCCAAGATGGGTAATTATGAGATAAAGGTCTTCAAGCCATGGCTCTACCGGGTAGGCAAGAATCATTGCTTGCAGCTCCTACGAAAAGAAAACAAGGAAATTCCGTTAGATTATAGCATTAATGTTATGGAATCCGACGAATTTCTGCATCTATTAAGTGAAGAGGAAAGTTCGGAAGAGCAACTGAAGGCGTTGCATCACTGCCTCGAAAAGTTGCCCGAAGAACAACGTCTCAGCATTACGCGTTTCTTTCTGGAAGAGATGTCCTATGCTGACGTTGCCGAACAAACCGGATTTACTCTGAACAATGTGAAAAGCTATATCCAGAACGGAAAGCGAAACTTAAAAAATTGCATTAAGAAACAGACCCTATGAAACTATTGGACTACATACGAGGACTCCGCAAAGGAAAAGAGGCACACCGACTGGAAAAAGAGTCGATGAAAGACCCGTTCCTGGCTGATGCTATGGATGGATACAGCCAGGTGGAAGGGAATCACGAAGAACGGATAGAGAAGCTGCGAATGCAGATTTCAGCCCATACCGTAAAGCATACGAACTCTTCAAAAAGAAAGAATTCGTATGCCATCACTTGGAGCATTGCTGCGTGCCTGGTGATTGGAATCGGCATCAGCACTTATTTCCTGTTTCTTAAAAAGAGTATGACAGATAATGTGTTTATCGCTAAAGAAGATATTCCTTCGGCAGTGTTCGAGCCTGTCACCCCGAAAGAGGAGATTTCCTCTTTGGCTGAAGCAAAGATGAAACAAGATTCTACTCATGAAGTTATCGTAAAGCAAGCGGATAAAAAGAATATAGTAGCCAAAAGCAAAACGACTCCTAAACCGCAAAGTGTACCGATAGCAGCAACACCGGTTATAGAAGAAGCTACCGGAGAGGAAACTGCCGGACAAGCGATAATGCTGGAAGAAACAATAGTAGCGGATACAAATACTTCTCACTCCGAAGTCCCTGAAATGAAAATGGCAAAAGTAGCCGCTCCCAACAGGAATCTGATTAAAGGCAAAGTGACGGATGAAAAGGGTGAGCCTATCATTGGAGCCAGTGTAGCATATACCGGAACGAATACAGGTACAATCACAGACCTCAACGGTGAGTTTACATTGAAAAAAGAAGAAGGCAACAAAGAACTGACAGCGCAGTTTATTGGTTACGAACCGGTAGAAATACCGGTAGATACCAGTCGGACAATGTTGATTGCCATGAATGAAGATAAACAAATGCTTGATGAAGTGGTAGTAGTGGGATATGGTAGTAGTAAGAAATCCACTTTCACTGGTGCTTCGGCAAAAGTCTCTTCAAAGACAAAAGAAAAATACCAGACTCCGCAACCGGTAATAGGTAAACGTAAATATAAGAAGTATTTGGAAGAAAACCTTATCCGTCCGAATGACAAGTGCAAGGATGTGAAAGGCGAGGTAGTTCTTGCTTTCTTTGTTGACAGAGCAGGAAAGCCACAGAACATCACTGTTGTTCATGGATTATGCGAATCTGCCGACAAGGAAGCAGTCCGTCTTGTCAAAGAAGGCCCGAAATGGACGTTCGGAAACCTTCCGACAAGGGTAACGGTACATTTCTGATTCCTTATATAAGTTCATAACTTGCCATCTGTATCGGCATATCCAGATTATGAAGAACTTTTTCCAACAGGATACCTTCGCGGTTGTCATATTCATAACCGAATGTGGCACGAATACCTTGCAGAATAAACTGCGTGGCACGGTCTAATGCCATCGGAAGACTGTCTCCCTGCATTAAAGAACCAGTGATGACACTGGTAAAAGTATCTCCCGTGCCTGGATAATGGGCGGGCAGATAAGGACAGGTCACTTTCCAGTAGCGGTTTCCTTGACGATTATAGGCATAAACGGACGTTTTATGTGGTTCATCATGTACGGGGACACTGGTAATGATAACAACTTCCGGGCCTTTATCGGATAAAAGACGGAGATATTCTTTCAATTCTTCATCCGTATTATCTGCCTTATAAGGTCTGTCCAGCAAATAGAACAGTTCCGTCAGATTAGGAGTAATCACGTCCGCTTTGGTTATCAGGTGACGCATCTCTTTTACCATCTCCATATCAAAGTTGGTATATAGGCGGCCGTTATCTCCCAACACCGGGTCGGCTACTATCAGGCCGTCCGGTTGACGGAAGTCTTTGATAAAATCGGAAACAATCTGTATCTGCTTTGGCGAACCAAGGTATCCGGTGTAAATGGCGTCGAATTGTACTTCCAGTTTTTTCCATCCGGCTATAATCTTCGGCATTTCATCGGTGAGGTCTAAAAAGGAGAAGCCGGGATATTGCGTATGGTTGGACAGTACCGCCGTAGGAAGCGGACAAACCTGAAAGCCCATTGATGAAAGAATAGGAATAACGACAGTCAGAGATACGCGCCCCATCCCCGAAAGGTCATGGACGGCAGCTATTTTCTTTACTTTATTGGCATACATATTATTTATATTTAAACAGTTTATTATTCTTCTGAATCAACGGGATGAAACAAACGCTCTATTTACACCAAACGGAGCCTCTATTTCGGGTAAACAGAAGCTCTGTTTATTCATTATTCGCTTCCAGTTCCAACAGGTATTTTTTCGCTGGAAGTCCCCCAGCATAGCCCGTCAGCGAACGGTCGCTGCCGATTATCCGATGACAAGGCGCGAAAATCGACATGGAGTTCGCCCCGTTGGCATTGGCTACCGCACGGACAGCCTTGGACATACCGATACGCTGTGCAATTTCACCATAGGAAATCGTCTGACCGAAAGGAATCTTCAGTAGTTCGTTCCATACAAGCTTTTGAAACTCCGTGCCGACGAAAAGGAGCGGAACAGTGAATTCTTTGCGTTTTCCTGCAAAGAATTCGTCGAGTTGTCTTGCGGCCTCTCCAATCACGTCCGACATTCCTTCCTCAAATTCGGCACGTAAGAGCCGTTTCAATCGTTTATCCACATGTTCCCGATGTTTTTCTACCTGCCAGTCACATAGACAGAGCTTATCGCCGAACGAACCGAGCATCAATATACCGCACGGCGATTCATAACGTTTAATCTTGATTATATTCTTCTCTTTCATACAAATTTCGCACGGTCTGTAACCGCTTTTATGTCATTCACGTTGCAATATATATTAATAAACAGATACTACATTAATATGACCAATACATCCCGTGCACCATGCGCCCCCATCACTAATGCCTGCTCGATATCGGCAGTCTTTGAAGGGCCGGAGATGAACGTACCGAACTTATATTCCTGTCCATCCAATTCACGGTAGGCATCGTACATCGTATTCACAATCTTATTCCGGTCGAGCAGAATGACTAACTTCTCCGAGATAAAATAAACAGCTTTATACTTTACTGTCTGCGGAATCCAGATAGCTCCGTTCTCGGCTACGCCGATTTCTCCTTTCACCACTGCTACGTCCGTACCATCCAATTCTTGCGGGTCGTCCAGATTATCGGGATTGAAAGTGGCACAGGAAATATCCGGCAATACGGAAGCAATGCGCATAGCGTCGGGATACGTCCGGCGAATCACGGCATTTACATCTTCCCCTTTACCCAATACCACTGCTGTGCCGCCGACCGCACGGCTGATAGCACAAAATTGCTCTATCTTGTCGGGATATGACAATCGTTTCATATCCGCTATATCCGGCTTATCATAACGTACTTGCGTATTCCTGCGGATACTGGCTAATATTTCTTCCCTGCTACTCATTTGGCTTCCTCCTTTCCCTGTACTTTATTTTTCTTCCACATTTCATTAAACGACTCCTTGGCAAATTCCGGTAGTTCACGTCCCTTGCCCCATTCATCCAAATCATTGTATTTCATAAAACGAGGCAGGCCGTTTATCACCGGGGCTGCCCACAAAGCAGCGTTGAACAACACCGGACGTTCCATCAGGAACTTCATACCGCCGGACATTATCTTCTTTCCCGTATTTGCCTTTCCAAGACCATCCAAATCCTGACGCCATTTATAAATCTGTTCGGCCAAATCGACTTTCACCGGACAGACATCGGAACAGGACATGCACAATGAACAGGCAGAAAGATTATCGTAATATTTCTCCGGGTCATGAGCCATCCCTAAATTGATTCCGATAGGGCCGGGAATGAAATATGTATAAGAGTATCCCCCACTCCGGCGATATACAGGACAGGTATTCATGCAGGCACCACAGCGGATACAGTTCAGTGTCTTGATATGGTCGGGCTTGGAAAGCAGGGAACTTCGCCCATTGTCTACAATAATGATATGATATTCGCCACCTTCACGCGGACGACGGTAATGAGAGGTGTATGTTGTCACTGGTTGTCCGGTAGCCGAACGCGCCAGTAGCCGTGTAAATACACCCAGAGAATCCAAATCCGGTACAATCTTTTCCATACCGAAAGCGGCGATATTCAGTTTCGGGTAAGAAGTTCCCATGTCGGCATTGCCTTCATTGGTGCAGACCACGATGTCTCCGGTTGAAGCCACGGCAAAATTGGCTCCTGTCATGGCTGCTTCGGCATTCAGGAATAGATGCCGCAGATTCTTGCGGGCGGCATGAGTCAGGTAAGTAGGGTCGAAGTTTCCTTTTTCCGTTCCCATCTCTTTTTCAAAAAGTTCCCCTACCTGTTCCCGTTTGATGTGGATGGCAGGCAGTACGATATGGCTTGGTTCGAGATGCATCAGTTGCAGGATACGTTCACCCAAATCGGATTCTACGACATCAATGCCACGTTCCATCAGGAAAGGATTCAAGCCACATTCTTCGGCAAGCATCGACTTACTTTTGATGAAATGGTGCACATTATGTTCGTTCAGTATCTCATAGACGATGGCGCAGTATTCATCGGCATCCTTCGCCCAATGAACGATGGCACCGTTGGCGGTAGCGTTCTTCTCGAACTCCAGCAGCAGCTCTTCGAGATGGCTGTTGGAATACAGTTTCAGTTCGCAAGCCTTGTTGCGCAACTCTTCCCATTCGGGAACTTCCTTACTCATCTTATCCCTTTTGGCGCGAACCATCCAAAGGGTTTCGTTATGCCATGCTGCCATCTTGCTGTCCTGCAAGAACTTTTCGGCAGCCTTTGAATGTTTGGTACTCATGATTGCGACGCTAGAATTTCTACAATATGGATAATCTGAATCGGCAAATGCTCCCGTTTGATTACACCTTGCATGTGCATCAGGCAGGAACTGTCAGCTCCGACGATATATTCGGCTCCGGTAGCCATGTGGTCTTTCACCTTATCACGTCCCATGCAGACGGACACGGCCTGTTCTTCTACGGCAAACATACCGCCAAAGCCACAACATTCATCGATATGGCTAGGTTCGAAAACTTCAATGCCTTCGACCATGTCGAGCAAATCACGTAATTTATTATAATAAGGAATATTTAACTCCGTAGGAGCCGAAATAAATAATTCGCGTACCCCATGACAGCTATTGTGAATGCTGACTTTATGCGGAAAGCGTGCCGGGATTTTCGAAGGCTTCAACACATCGTGAATAAACTCGCAAAGGTCATAAATTTTCCCTGCACTCTGGCAGACATGACCTTCTTTCTCCAAGATGCCGGGGTGGTTCTCTTTCACGAAAGCCACACAACTGGCAGATGGGCCGACAATGTAATCGTACTCTTGAAACAAATCGCCAAAACGGAGTGCTAACTTCACCGATTCATCTTCAAAACCGGCATTTGCCATCGGTTGTCCGCAACAAGTCTGATCCAACGGATAATCGACGTCTACTCCCAAACTTTTCAATAGTCTATACGATGCCACTCCCACATTGGGGTAAATAGCATTGATATAACAAGGAATAAACAAACCTACTTTCATACTATATTTTGTAATAAATTAAGCTCTTCCGCTACATCCGCCTTTCAGGCTATCGGATGTCGATTAATTTGTGTGTTTGCAGGCTTAGTCTCCATTTGGGATGTCGCATTACACAGTCCACTGTTGAAGCAGTGTTATTACAAGAACAAGGCTGAAGGAAAAAATGTTCGGCAGGAAGTAGTTCATAAATACTTATATCTTGTCCTTCATAGACTACTTTTACTTCATCCATCCGGTCAATACCCAGTTTCACGCCCTGCTTGGGCGAGCAGGTCACCCAGTCGATGGCTTCGGGCAGGGGGCGTGTACCGTTTGTTTCGATACAAACATATTTACCTGCACGGTGCAGGCGGTCGATAAATTCGTCATCAATCCATAAAGAAGGTTCGCCACCCGTCAGGATAACGGTAACGGCGGGATATTTCTCCACTTCGGCGATAATTTCGTCGTCGGTCATCATTCTTCCTTCCTCGTGGCGGGTGTCGCAAAAGTCACATTTCAGGTTGCAGCCGGAGAAACGGATAAAAGTGGCGGGGGTTCCGGTATGGTATCCTTCGCCCTGCAAACTGTAGAAGATTTCATTAATCTTTCTCATCGTCATATGTATTTTGTTTGCTACTCTTTACTCCTGTTCTTCTCCTGATGCGTGGTCTTTTTCGTAGATGACGATGTTTCCTTCCGATTCCTGCACCTCTACTTTATAGCATTGCGGAATCTGCTTGCAAACCCATCGGGCGATATTCTCGGCTGTGGGATTAAAGGGAAGTACTTCATTCAGATTCTGGTGGTCGAGTTTCTCCGTGACCACTTCTTTGATGCGGGTGAAATCAACTACCATTCCTTCGGAGTTGAGCCGTGTGGAACGACAATAGACGGTGATAATCCAGTTGTGACCGTGTAAACTGGCGCATTTACTGCGATACGGGAGCACCAGCTTATGGGAAGCCGAAATCTCCATGCGTTTGATTACTGTAAACATTGCTGTATGTATTTTAATAGTTACATGCATCTAATGTCACCTCGATGCAACGGCAAAGGTAATACAAAATAGAGTTTTCATTCAGCAAAGACAGTTATTTTTTCCTATTTTCGTACTATCTTTGTCGCATGAAAACTCTGTATATTGTTTTAGGAAGCATTTCCCTGGCACTCGGCATTCTCGGCATTTTTCTGCCGCTATTGCCTACCACCCCTTTTTTACTACTCACCGCCGCCCTTTATTTCAAAGGGTCGCCCCGACTATACAACTGGCTGCTCAATCATCGTCACTTCGGCCCTTATATCCGCAATTTCCGCGAAAACAAGGCGATCCCTCTCCGCGCCAAAATTATTTCTCTTGTATTAATGTGGGGAACGATGCTTTATTGCATTTTCTTCCTGATTCCTTTTATATGGGTAAAGATTCTCCTGGGACTGATAGCCGCAGGAGTCACTTATCATATTCTTTCTTTCAAAACATTGAGGTAGTTGGAAAGCCCCTGGCGGGCATCTGCCAGCTTATCCTCCCAATGTTTCACGGAATTCTGACCGATAATGTCAGTCACATATTTCACGGAGATAAACGGTATCTCCTTCGAGCGGCAGACAAATGCCTGCGCATAGGCTTCCATATCTACCACGTCTCCGCTAACATGAGTCAGCTCCGTCAAGAAACCATCCCCTGTATTGCAGATTCCATTCTCCGTCCAGTGCTTGCAATAGCCTTTTTCTTCGAGCAAGGCCGACGAGTCAACTTCGCATTCCAACCCGAACTCTTTCATCTTCTGCATATCACGGTCTACAAACTTACGGCAGACGAAGATGTCTCCCACCTGATGATTGACAGTCCCCGCACTTCCGATATTGAGTACCAAGTCCGGTTGTACCTGACGAATCGCCTCTGCCAAATGAAAGGCTGATTTCACTTTTCCAATGCCTGTACGAATGTAATAAGGTTCTATATCCGGCCATTTAATCTCTACAAACTCGCCTTGGACGGCGTAGGTAACTAATATTTTCAACATGAGTTTCTTTTAAATTTACTGTATGCAAAGATATAGTTTTTCCCTAATAATACCATAAAGTAATCCGCACCTATACTATAAATAATAACTTCAGATACATAAATTAATTCGTCTGCCTATAGGCGGACGAAACATTGCCTATAGCCAACCTTTCGTTCGTCTATAGGCAAACGAAAAGTAAGCTATAGGCAGACGAACTAATCCATGCACTTGCAGAAGTTATTCTATGAAGAGGAAAGAACCAATTTCTTCTCTACAAAATGTTAGCAGTTTAATAAGGTTATTATCCCCCGAAACCTATCTCTTTCCCCCGTCAACCCGCTAATTTGGGCTAAAATGCACATTTTCTTCCGAAAAGTTTTTGTAATATCAGAGTTAATCGTATTTTTGTGTACAATTTTGGTGTAGTGATGACAGAAGAAGAAAAAAAGTTATTGAATTCCTTTGAAACGCAACTACGGCATTTGATTTATTTGCACGATGAACTAAAGCGTGAAAATGCCGAATTGAAGAAGCTTCTCGATAATGAAAAGCTGAAAAACGAGAAGGTACAAGCTCAATACGATGAATTGGAAGTCAGCTATACAAACCTAAAAACAGCTACGGCAATCAGCCTTAACGGCAGCGACGTAAAAGAGACGAAGCTGCGATTGTCCAAATTAGTGCGTGAAGTCGATAAATGCATCGCTTTGTTGAATGAATAAGAAGAAGATGTATGAACGATAAAATAAAGATAAACCTGCAGATAGCAGACTCAAACTACCCGTTAACCATCAACCGTGAGGAAGAAGAAATGGTACGGGAAGCCGCCAAGCAGGTAAATATCAGGCTTAATAAGTACCGGGAAGTTTACAAGAACCTCGAACCGGAAAAGATTATTGCCATGGTAGCCTATCAGTTCTCGTTAGAGAGACTGCAATTATTGCAACGTAATGATACCAGCCCCTATACGGAGAAGGTAAAAGAACTAAATGAATTGTTGGAAGATTATTTCAAAGAGGAATAAACCTGACCGGCTATTCGCTGATAAGAGAAAAACAACCACGCACTGCACAATATCCGGGCAAGAACCTGCCCAGATATTTGGCGGTGCGTTTTTATTTATATATTAAATTAAATGTAGAATGATAGCAATAATAGCAACAGCAATTGCTTGCTTCATCGTAGGAGGAATCCTTTCATATATACTATTCCGGTATGTACTGAAATCCAAATACGATAATGTCCTGAAAGAAGCAGAGACAGAAGCGGAAGTAATTAAGAAAAACAAGCTGCTGGAAGTGAAGGAGAAGTTCCTGAACAAGAAAGCAGACCTTGAAAAGGAAGTAGCACTGCGGAATCAGAAGATTCAACAGGCGGAAAACAAACTGAAACAACGTGAAATGGTGCTCGGACAGCGCCAGGAAGAAATCCAGCGCAAAAAGATGGAAGCCGAAGCTGTCAAAGAGAACCTGGAAGCGCAACTGGTGATTGTCGACAAGAAGAAAGAGGAACTGGACAGACTGCAACAGCAGGAAATTGACAAGTTGGAAGCAATCTCCGGACTGTCTGCCGATGAAGCAAAAGAACGTTTGGTGGAATCCTTGAAAGAGGAAGCTAAAACGCAGGCTCAGTCATTCATCAACGACATCATGGATGATGCCAAGCTGACTGCCAACAAGGAAGCGAAACGTATTGTCGTTCAGTCTATCCAACGGGTAGCTACGGAAACTGCCATTGAAAACTCTGTTACGGTATTCCATATCGAATCTGACGAAATCAAAGGACGTATTATCGGACGCGAAGGACGTAATATCCGTGCACTGGAAGCAGCCACAGGTGTTGAAATCGTTGTAGACGATACTCCTGAAGCTATCGTGCTTTCAGCTTTCGACCCGGTTCGCCGTGAAATCGCACGTTTGGCACTGCATCAGCTTGTTACTGACGGACGTATTCATCCGGCACGTATTGAAGAAGTGGTAGCTAAGGTACGCAAACAGGTAGAGGAAGAAATCATCGAAACTGGTAAACGTACTACGATCGACCTTGGTATCCACGGTTTGCATCCTGAATTGATCCGTATTATCGGTAAAATGAAATATCGCTCTTCTTACGGTCAGAACTTGTTGCAACATGCTCGTGAAACAGCCAATCTTTGTGCTGTAATGGCATCGGAACTGGGACTGAATCCGAAGAAAGCAAAACGTGCAGGTTTGCTGCATGATATAGGTAAAGTGCCTGATGAAGAACCGGAATTGCCACACGCTTTGCTGGGTATGAAGCTCGCAGAGAAATATAAGGAAAAACCGGATATCTGCAACGCTATCGGTGCTCACCATGACGAAACGGAAATGACCAGTTTGCTCGCTCCTATCGTACAGGTATGTGACGCTATTTCAGGTGCACGTCCGGGCGCACGCCGCGAAATCGTTGAGGCTTATATCAAGCGCTTGAATGACCTCGAACAATTGGCGATGGCTTATCCAGGTGTAACAAAGACTTATGCAATCCAGGCAGGACGCGAACTCCGCGTTATCGTTGGTGCGGATAAGATTGACGATAAGCAGACTGAAAACCTGTCGGGCGAAATCGCCAAGAAGATTCAGGATGAAATGACTTATCCGGGACAAGTGAAGATTACCGTAATCCGTGAGACACGTGCGGTTAGCTTCGCTAAATAAGACCAAATCAAAAAAGAAAACAAAGATAAAAGGGCGAAGCAATTCGCCCTTTTTTAATAAATGCCCGTTTCCTTTTTAAAGATACTCATTGCTTTTTAAATACATAAATCACTTTTTATCCCTTACTCATCAACCTATGAAAAAGTTTCAATTCGAAGTTTGTGCCAATTCTGTAGAAAGTTGTCTCGCCGCCCAGGCAGGCGGAGCCAATCGGGTAGAATTATGTGCCGGTATACCGGAAGGCGGAACGACACCGTCTTACGGAGAAATATCCATGGCGCGTGAAGTGCTGGACACTACCCGGCTGCACGTTATTATCCGTCCCCGAGGTGGAGACTTTCTCTACTCACCTATAGAAGTCAAGACAATGCTGAAAGATATAGAGATGGCTAAGCAACTCGGAGTTGACGGGGTGGTTTTCGGATGCCTGACTGCTAATGGGGAGATTGACTCCGTCGTCATGCAGGAGTTGATGAAAGCCTCACAAGGGTTATCCGTCACTTTCCACCGGGCTTTCGACGTTTGCCGCAATCCTGAAGAGGCACTCGAACAAATTATAGAACTCGGTTGTAACCGGATTCTTACTTCCGGACAGCAGGCTACTGCCGAACAAGGTATTCCTCTACTTAAAGCACTACAAAAACAGGCAGCGGGAAGAATTATCTTACTTGCCGGATGCGGTGTGAATGAAAAGAATATTGCCCGAATCTCCTATGAAACAGGGATACGGGAGTTTCACTTCTCTGCCCGTGAAAGCATAAAAAGTGGTATGGAGTACAAAAACAAATCGGTATCCATGGGCGGTACTGTACATATCGACGAATATGAACGAAACGTAACGACCGCCCGGAGAGTCATGGATACGGTTCAGGCTATATCTTCATAATTCAGATCATATCCTTATAAATAAGGTATGATTGTGATATAAATACCCGTGATAATGGCCGAGGTGATTACGCCGGATATATTAGCTCCCAAGGCATCGCCTAAAACGAATGAGTCGGGATTGTCCTTGCTGACAATCTTCTGGGCAACTTTTGCGGTAGTAGGTACACAACTTACCGCGGCTATGCCAATCACCGGATTATAGTTTCCCCGTTTGATAAAGTACATGATATAACCGCCCAAGATTCCACCGATACCGGAAAGTAACAAAGCTACGATACCCAAAACCAATAATTTAAGAATCTTCGGGTCGAGCAATAAGTGTGCGTCGCAGAGTACGCCCAACAATACCCCTAACATAAAGGTAGAGCCATAAAGCAATGGGCCGCTTACAAAATCATAAATATGTTTCATACCGGACTCACGGACGGCAACTCCGAGGAACAGGGAGAAGAATAAGGGCGAAGCAACCGGGAACAGGAAACAAAGAACGGCACAAAGAATAGCGGAGAAAGCCAGCTTTACTTTTGCATCATAGTTTTTCGGCGCTTTCTTCGTTACCATCTTGATTGCACGGAGACGTTTGGGAACCAGGAGTTTTACCAGGTAAGGATAGCCACCGTATGTTAATCCTAAATAAAGATAGGCAACTACCGTGATAGGGACAAACAGATGTTTTGCCAAAGCCAGTGAAGTAAACAGCACCATCGGGCCATCAGCACCGCCTACCATAGCCACAGAGGCGCTTTCTTTCAAAGTTAGTCCGAGAGCGGCGGCGATAGGCACTGTCAGGAAAGTTCCTAGCTCTGCACACAGTGCAAGGAAGATACTTGCAAATGGTTTCTGAAGCAGGAAGCCGACATCCAGAAGTGTCCCGATGCCCATAAAGACAAAACAGGCTATCAGTCCGTTACTGAATGTAAGCGTGTAGACAGGTTGCAGGAAGTCTATCTGCATTGTATTCATCAATGCGTCCGTATCCGAAAGCATCGGGTCGAGGAAAAGGTTTCCCAGTGTACCGTCGGGCATTATCAGTGTTCCGCAGTTGATAGCTACCATTCCCAGCCCCATCGGAATCATAACCATGGGCTCGAGCACGCCTTTCCAACCTAAATAAATAAGTAACAAACCGAGAAGTACCAAAAAGATTCTGGCAGAAGCGAGGAACCAACCGCTTGCCATCATTGTACCAATACCTTGAAATAAGGTCGCAAAATCTATATTTTCCATAATGAATGTCTTTTTTATTGTTTGTCAGAAGCTGATTTCTTGAAGTTTTTCTTGTTGATATGCGCCCGTTCTTCCTCTTTAAGAAAGAATTCGCGGGTATCCCGTGGATAATAATAATCCATCAGGGTTTCGTCCGAAGCCCCCGGACTCACACCATGATAATAACCCGCATAACCGGTAAAGTTACGGTTGATGCCACGGCTGAAGTCTTCACGGTAATCTCCCATGGATTCTTCCGTCTCAAGCGGTATCTGCCTGACGAGTTTTTCCACTTTCTGACGATGTTGCCGCCAGCGATGCAGACGAAGTAACTCCAACCGGTGGGAACTGTAAAAGTCAAATGAATCGGCAGCATAAGCTATTAACTTAATCACTGCCGCAACGAAAAAGCCTATGAGAAAGGTCAACCCCATCATAGCCAACGTAGATAGTAATAAATGAATCATAGTAGTATAAAAAAACAGGTTGTATAATCATTTATGCACAAACACGGCATGCCCGGAAATGAATATTATCCGGACTTATAAAACATATTTGCACAAATTCCCAGGAATAGTTATGGCAAAAGAAAGGCTAAATCAAGATATGTGCCAAGGTATAAATGTAATACCTATTAGAATATTTCAGATAATTAGTGTCGGAAAGAAGAATTTTCCTTTTGTCCTCGGGCAAACGGAAAGAGCGGGAACTTAATAACTGGACAATGACGGGAATATCATTAAACTTCAATGTCCTGACGGGAGTTATGTTTCGTGGAAGTGAGAAAGTAGTCAGGATTCCTAAGGAATGGCTCTCTGCCGGAGTTGAAGTGAATGTCGTAGCAGTGACTGCGTCATTCTCCAAAGAGATTACGGTTGTTTCCCGAAATCCCCGGACATCTTCTTTATGGGTAGACAGACTACCTCCAATAAGTAAGAATGCAAGTGACAATATGCACAAAAGATACTTTATCATAACTCTCTACAAACGTAACAATTAATTCGCATAAAAGTGCGCTCTATATAGAGAATTAACGATTATTGCATACTGTCACACTGCATTACTACTTTCTGTTCCTTCTTCGCTCTGTTCTTTCTACAATCTGTTCTTTCTACAATCCGTTCTTTCTACAATCCGTGAATGGTTTTCATCAATTGCTCGCCCAGGCCGATGGTATATCCTTGAGAAACAAAGACCACACGGTTGAATGTATCGGCAATGATAAACATGGGCAGAACATTCTGATTGGAGAGATTCATGGATTTAGCAATTTGCTGCTGAATGCTATTATCCATATCTACGCCATAAGTAATGGTAGACGGCAACCCCTGAAACTCTACAGGATGGAATTTCTTATATTGTTCTTCGGACGGGAAAAGGAGGACTATTTTCCGACCCCATTTCTCGAACTCGCTGCCTAAAGCGGCTATATCCCGCAATGCATGATTAGTAGGCTCCTGCCCTACTCCCAACACACCAACCACAAAATAACCTCTTCCACAAGTTTGAAGAAGGCTCTGCGTTGCAGATGAGTTATCGCCCGATACAGGAATATACAATGATTCCGAGTTGAAATTTCCAATTACCTGTACTTGTTCGTCACTTTCTCTCATTACCAAATCAATGGTTGTCGTCTTGTCCGGTTCTATGGTAAAGAAAGTAACTTTGGAAAGTACCGCTCCGCTTGCCATACGCGTTCCGGTGACCAGCATATAATAACCGGCATCTAGTTGAGCACCATTCTTCAACAGGTTTGACCATGTAGTACCTGCACCCATATCGGCATCCCCTTCGTCATAGTTCAACAGTTGGAATACACCGTCCTTGAATTTGGAAAGAGTAAAATGAGAATAATACTTCGGATCGGGTAATGAACGGATTGGTTTGTATGTGGCACGCAACAGTCCGGTAGCAGCTTGCACCGGAGTACTTTCCGCAAAATCCACATCTATAGTACGTCCTTCTTTATTCACATACTGTACTTTTCCCGTCACCTTATCTATTTGGGCAGGTATGCCGAAAGCACGAGCCATTGCCACAAAGAAAATATCACGTGACTTTTCATCCGCAACACGAGCTCTCCACACTCCTACCGGAGAAATAGGGATACGCTGGGAATTCAGTTCATTGTTAATCTTAATCTCTTTCTTACACCATTCAACCAAACGGGATGGTTCTTCCACAAAGGCTTCTTTCTCTTTTCGCGAAAATGCAGCATTGAGATTATAGCAATAAGGCGTCAACATTTCGTTTTCCACACGCGGATTGACCATCTCGGCACTTTCATGCTCAGTGGTAATCTGCAGATAATCAACCAGGCAATAAATAGATACATCCCTCCAATCTTTGGCAGAAAGTTGCTGCAATAGTGCCAAAGCAAAGTCAAAACGTTCTTCGGTCAGATTTGAAGCTATTTTTATGAAATGAAGCAACGTCTTATAGTTTCCCCGGGAAGCAACCAATATCTTTACCATTTTCTCTTTATCTTCATCGCTTATATTGAATCTGGCAAGAGCTTCCTGGTCAAGTGCTTCTCTGGCACGTTCTTCAGTCATCATCGTTGCTACATAAGCATTGCGAATAGAATCTTCCTTAGCCAGCCGGAAATCATTTTTCTTACGTTGTTCCGGAGTTACTTCCGGCAGATTCGCTCCTTCCACGGGTGGAACAATGTCCAAATCGAATGCATAGGCTTCCCCCTCTTTCTTATCCAAAGCAAGAACTAACTTGTCATCTTTACCAAAAGACAGTTTACCATAACCGAATTTACCGTCTTTGGAAACCCATACCAACATATCTCCCTGTCCGGCTGTCAACGAAGCCTGACCGTCCGTACCGGTATATTTAGTGGCAACCGTATAAAACTCGGCGTAATTATAAACTTTGAAATCTACCTTCGCACCAGTGACAGGCTGACCGTCAGCATCAGTCACCATGACCACTGCCTTTCCCGTAGGAGCATAATTATCTATCACATTAATCTCGGTATAATTCGGAGTCTCAAGCATAATCTCCTCCGGCCCGTTATAACGACCGAAAACCTTTGTATGCATCAACATTCCACGGCTTGCAGGCGCATTGAACCAACCGAGGTTCAGCACCGGTTCGGGTTCACAAGCACCAAAGAAATACCACTTGCCATCCGCCCAAGCTTCTACCCAGGCATGGTTATCATCCGTATGCGCCCAACGGGGAGTATATACCTGACGGGCAGGAATCCCGACGGAACGTAAGGCAGCAACAGTGAAAGTAGACTCTTCTCCGCAACGTCCATAGGCCGTTTGCACCGAAGCCAGCGGCGAACTGGTACGGGCATCACTTGGACGATATACCACTTTCTCATGACACCAGTGATTTACCTCTAAAATCGCATCCTTCATCGAAAGACCTTTCACCCGTTCCTTCAGTTCTTCATAAAACACTTCCCGGGATTCATCCAAATTCTCATTATTCACACGGACAGGCAATACAAAGTGCCGGAATAACTCATCGGTTACACTCTTTCCCCAAGGCATTTCACTGCGAGCCTGTTCGGAAAGACGAATATTTTTCAGATAATATACCCCGGGATAGTCTGTTATATCCCCTATCGGCATATAGGCATAAAGAAACATCAGCGCTTCACGCTCGGAGAGAGTCAAAGTACTATCCGAAAGGATGGTAAACAGATTCCCATCGGGAAGAGCCTGTTGTTTTTGCTCAAAATCCTGAAGTACCTGATTACGATAAGCTTCTTCTTTCAAAAAATGGGATTCACTGCATGAAAATAATAATACAGAGAAATACGGGACAAGCAAAAGACGGACGAGTGTTTTCATATTTATGTGTTAATTAAATAAACGATAGTCAAATAAATATGCATACCAAAGTACACATCCACAAAATTACAAGTTTTTTTCTGAAAGACAGCACAAGTAGCTGTAAATGTATGTAATAGGTTTGTAACATCTACCGTGTCCGAACCTCCCTTAAAAAGAAAAATCAAAATAAAAAGAAGATTTCTATGTTTTACAGCATATATTTCAAAAACATTTTGTACCTTTGCAGTGTTAATAAAGAAAACAAGATGTAAAACCGCTCTTCAAAACGTGGGGGGCAAAAAAAGAGGAAACAAATTATGAAAAAGAATGCAAATGAAAAAATTATGATGTTACAGTACCGTATTAAGCGCTATCAAGCAATGGGAAATGGTGCAATGTGCCAAACCTTGAACGGTAAACTTCAAAAACTGCTGTCACAGCAGGTTGCCATGTAAATAAACACACTAATTATATGAATTTGGGCGAGGAACTTTCGAGTATCCTCGCTTTTTTTATACTTTTGCACTCAAAAGATAATAAAACACATATATCATGAAGAAATTATTAATGTCGGTTGCGTTGCTTCTTTTAGCTGCAACTTCTTTTGCACAAACACCCGGTTATGAATTCACAACCGTTGTGTCCCACAAAGCGACTCCCGTCAAGGATCAAGGTTCCACAGGTACTTGCTGGTGCTTTGCCACCGCTTCTTTCATGGAGTCCGAACTGCTCCGTATGGGAAAGGGAGAATATGATCTGTCGGAGATGTATATCGTCCGCCAGAAGTACATGAATCAGATGGAAGACAATTATCTCCGTCGCGGAAAGGGAAACATTGGAGAAGGGAGTTTGGCTCATACATTCACAAATGCCTATAAACAAGTGGGTATCGTTCCCGAGGAAGCTTATTCCGGTTTGCTTAACGATAAAAAAGACCATAATCATGGAGCATTGACACGCTATTTCAAGGCTTTGGTGGACGCCAATATCGCTTCTAAGAAACGCACTCCCGAATATGATGCCCTTATCAATAATCTGTTTGATACATACTTGGGCAAGCTTCCCGAGAAGTTTACTTATAAAGGAAAGGAATATACTCCCCAATCTTTCACAGAAAGCCTGGGACTGGATATGAATAACTACATCGAGTTGACCAGCTTCACGCATAAGCCTTATTACGAAACTTTCTCACCCGAAGTTCCCGACAACTGGGAAAACCAACCGATGTATAATCTCCCTTTGGACGAGTTGATTGGCGCTATCGACCACGCACTGAACAGCGGATATACCATCTGTTGGGACGGTGATGTCAGCGAACAGGGTTTCTCTTATAAGAACGGAATTGCCATCAACCCGCAGGTGGAAGATGTAAAAGACTACTCTACTACCGACCGTGCCCGTTTCGAAGCAATGCCGAAGTATCAGCGTATGGAAGAAGTATTCAAGTTTGAACATCCTTATCCAGAAATCGAAGTGACACCTGAAATCCGCCAGGAAGGTTATGAGAAGTTTGTGACAACCGACGACCATCTGATGCATATCACCGGCATCGTAAAAGACCAGAATGGTACCAAATATTACATTACCAAGAATTCCTGGGGAGCAGACGGCAATAAATTCGGAGGATACCAGAATATGTCTGAAAGCTACGTACGCGCAAAGACAATAAGCATCATGGTACACAAAGATTCTTTGCCCAAAGAACTGAGAAAGAAACTCGGAATTAAATAAAAGAGATTATTTCCCAATAAAACAGGGCGACAAAGTATCACTACTTGATCGCCCTGTTTTCTATTAACCTACTATTAAAAACCTCATCCTTTTATTTCTTTTTCAGCGTTACATCACTGATTTCTACAACACCACCTTTGTTCTGAGCAAGAATAGCTATACAGCAATCTTTCAAGATAGCAGCGTCATCGTCCGTATCGGACACTTCCAAATCAGCATTGGCTTTCTTACTACTCATAGTATTTACCACTTGTCCCATATCGTAATAAACCACTACTTTAGTCCACTTATCAGCATCTTTAATCTTGAAGTTGTATTGTGCGCCCGAAGCATTCGGCTGAGAATCGGCATCGTAATCCCGACGCATAAAGAATGTAGTATTGTACCTGCCATTGTCATTCTTTTCTTCGTTGGTCTGCTTGATATACACACTTACCGGAGTACCTGCTTCTTTGGCTTTCGCATAGAAAGTGAGAACGTAGATGCCTTTCTCCAATCCATCTGTCACACGCTGTCCCAGAAAAGCTTTATACCAGGACGTATTTTTTGCAGCACCCGAATTATCTATCTTCATGGCATTCGGATACTTGGCATCACCAGTTTGCTCCCACGTAATGGTAGTCACTCCGTCCGCTTCATTATTCAGGATAAACCATTCGCCTGCGGTAGCTTTGTTGACATTAGTCACCTTATTGGTCACTTCTGTAGCGAACTTCTCATTTTTAATCAGATTCTGAGCGCTTACGCTAACTCCTGCAATAGCCAAAAGGCCGGCAAATAATACTTTTTTCATCTTACTGTAATTTAATTAATTATATCTATATTTCTTCTAACTTTCAATATCTACTTCACTTGTTGTATAACAAATCCATATTTCCCAGTCTCTTTCTTTTCTTCTGTCTTTAGTGTAATGCGGTAAATCTCCTTACCCCATACATTGGACAGGCGCGGATCATCCAACTTGATTGTTTCCAATCCGGCCTTAAAATGAGGCGGATAGTGCATTTCCACCTTCTGTCCCTTTACTTCAATCCGAATCTTTCCGGCTGATGGGAAAGTGACATTCCCCCAAGTTAGGAAATTCACCTGATTAGGGGCAATAACTTCGTCCAATGTATAAACATCACCGATCATTAGTTTATTATTATCAAGTGCATAAGAACGAACCCAACTCTTCACTTTCGCTTCCACCGGATAAGCAGCGGCTATATCCGTAGAGAAAAGATTTTTCTTCTCATTACAAACCGTATTTGTAGCCTTGTACTGTTGCCCGTATTTCTGCGGCACCCCATTAATCATCGGTAAATTATGATAATTGCTTTGCATTGTCCAAATCGTATAGCGGTCTTTGCCGAATGTCTGTTTCGTATAAGTACCTACACCGGCATCAATAATCACAGGAATCGTATTAACATACAAGGAGAAAGTTCCTACATCATTATGGTTATGACTTTCATTATTGAATCCGCCTTTAGCAGCAACAAACATACCACTTTTATTCTTCATATAACAGAATTCCGTTTCGGGATACCAAGTGACGTCCGGCATATCATGTATCGGAGTGGCTTTTGCCAAATCATTACAGCAAAGCAGGGATTGAAGCGAACGAAAAGCATCATTACCCATTGTAGCATACGGTTTCCTGCCATTCAGCAAATATGCTGCAAAATGCATCATTTCATCGCTGTTTACAGCTTTACCAAAGCGGTAAATCAGCAAAGGATCGCCACCGCCTTTTGCTGAAGCATCGGCAAAATTCACTACCCATCCATCGCCAACGTAAGAACGCGACATATATTCTCCCATCCGACGAATCATCGGTTCGTTGAAAAGAGATATTTTACCACCTGTACCATCAGAAAGAATTTGAAGATAGTCATAAAGTTTTCCTGCAGCATGTCCCCAGTAGGACGTCCCTTCTTCGCAAGCCCCGTCGGATTTCACGAAATTGATGAACTTATCTACGGATTTCATGGAGCGATAAACGGCTTTTGCCAACTTTTCCTTGTTGTTTTCCATCAGGAAGAAACATTGCAGCGCGTTGGAGTTACACCAGGGATTCCAGTTGTTGATAATCTCTCCCGGCTGCCAGTTGAAGGCCATCCACCACATATCATCGTCGTTCATATACGGGTCGAGGATACGTTCTTTGATTGCCTTACGCATTTGCAGGGATACGACAGGGTTGATTTTATCGAATGGCTTGCGGAAGAAATAGTGTACCCAAGCCATCAAAGCTCCGTAGCCGCCTGAACCAAGGTCGATAATCTGTTCACGGAAATCAGGAAGTGAACGTTTACTGCTCTGGCGGGGCAAGTGTGCGGATAAAACCCATGAATTCATTTCACAACTCATATAAGCTCCGTTCAGCAGTTGGTCGATAAAGCGGCCTTTACCTTCGGCTAATTCTGCAAGCATCAGCGTATTGAGTGCCTGACGGTTGGCGTCATAAGGAACTTCCATCACTTTCCGGTTACCGGTACGTTCGTATTCCAAATAAGCGGTGGCGGGGATCAGTTGCCATTTGTAGTTGAGGAGTTTCTCACCAGCTTCGATGAGACGTTGTTTGTTGGGTCCCATCAGTGAGTCCCAGGCAGCGCGGTCTGTATAAGCAGGATATGGCACCCAAGCTTGTTTCATTACTAACACGTTTTTCAACGTAGCTTCGTCTGCCGCTTTTTGCAGCATGTTGCGTTCAGTGTAAGCGTTAGCTTTGAAAGAGAAGCTTCCCAAAGCTGCTACCAGAAGAACACAAAGCAAATGTTTCATTCGATTCATGGTATTTTGTTCATTTAAGCAGGACAAAGATAGCGCATCTCTATAAAAGTAAGGTGAGCAAATCATACGAACCTGATGACAAAAAAGTACATACTTCAAAAATCGTACTATTCCCAGTCACTAAATTCAAAGCTCAACTGCTCCCAGACACCATGTTGCTCATCCGCTTCTTCTTTCGGATTGGATACGGAAAGTCCGATAAGCCGGATCGGGTGCTGTTCATATTCTACGCTTTTAAGTAATTCCTTGGCTAGTGGAAGCACCCTGTCCAAAGTTGTCAGTTCCTGTGACTGGGTGACGCTTCGGGTTATCTGACTAAAATCATGAAACTTGATTTTCAGTGTCAGTGTATTCCCTTTAAAATCTTTACGGTTCAAGCGTTCAATCAATTCTACCGCCACGTGATACAGTTCGATAATAACAGAAGAATGAGCCGAAATATCCCGTTCCAACGTACGTTCGCACCCGATAGATTTACGAATACGTACAGCTTCCACCGGACGTTCGTCAATACCTCGGGCACATTCATAGTAAAGAGCTCCCACTTTACCAAAGTGCGCAGTCAACATCTCAAGAGAACATTTCCGTAGTTGTAATCCATTGCTGATTCCAAGCATATGCATCTTTTTGGCGGTTACAGGGCCTACTCCCCAAAATGATTCGATGGGTAGGCGTGCGATAAAATCAAGAGCTTGCTCTGGGTGAATGGTGCATAACCCATCCGGTTTGCGATAATCGGAAGCTATTTTAGCCAGGAATTTATTGTAAGATATTCCGGCAGACGCTATTAGATTCAGTTGTTCGCGAATCTTCTGTTTAATCTCTTTCGCTATATCCACAGCCAAGGAAATGCCTTTCTTGTTTTCTGTTACATCGAGAAAAGCCTCATCCAAAGAAAGAGGTTCAATAATGTCGGTATATTCATGGAAAATCTCATGTATCTGCCGGGAAACAGACTTATAGACATCCATCCTGCCGGATACAAAAATAAGTTGGGGACAAAGATGCTTCGCTTTTAGAGAAGACATAGCGGAACGGACTCCGTAACGCCGGGCTTCGTAACTGGCAGCAGCCACGACTCCCCTCTCTTCAGCATGCCCCACCGCCAAAGGTTTGCCGCGAAGTTCAGGATTATCACGCTGTTCTACAGAGGCATAGAAGGCGTCCATGTCGATATGTATAATCTTTCTCTGACTCATTTTAGGGAATTAGCAGAGCAAACTTACTATAAATTCCCGAATAATTCCCGCTTATCGGTTCAAGAAATAATATGGTTATGATTTTTATAGATATAAGTCAAAAAACATTCAATCTCATGTCAAACCTACCCGTAATAATATTATTTTTGCATATTATCTACTATATTTGGGAGATTATATTACAACACTATAAATTTAGTATCATGAGAAATGTGCTATTTTCCTTATTAATGCTTTGCTGTATTTCAGCAGTTGCACAGAAAAAAGTTACTTTTAAAATTGAAAAACTCTCAAAGCCCGAAGAACTGCTTGATCTGCATTCCCATAATGAGATTTACGAAAGGCTAATCTTATCGGACATGGACTTGGCGCCTTATAGGGTAAAACAGGATAATCTCAAAATACCATATAACATCCTCGCCAAAAGTGAAGCTCCCGACAGTCTCGTGTCTTACGGTTATAATTCTTTTTTCAACGGTATGTATCAGGCTTATGCAGACCACAGACCATTTGTTTTATCTCCGGATATAATTTGGTTGCTTATCAGCCAGGGATTTGCACAACATATAAATGCCAATCAGGAAACTATGAGACATTATTTTGCTGATTTCTCCGGCAAACTGTCCCTAATCGTCTCAGCAGATAAGAAACCGGACGCCCCTGCTCTTGCATGGGAAGGAATCTTCTCCAAATTCACCGGACAAATACAAAAATACGCCGGTAATAACCTGACCGAACTGCTTACCTGCAATTTTTCTACAACAACTCCCGTAGAGAAAATTGCTTCTGAAATAACAATCATGGAAACCGTCAAACCTTATTTTGAATTTATAATTATACGTGTGGTTTGTGGAATTCCTGAAATAACCCTTGAAGGGACTCCTGAAGATTGGGAAAAAGTACTGGATAAAGCCCAAAAACTAAAAGGCTATGAACTTGAATGGTGGATTTCCGAACTGGAACCTCTTTTGAACGAATTCGTAAAAGCATCCAAAGGTGAAGTAAATAAGGAATTTTGGCGTAATATGTTCAAATGTCATTCACAAGAAAAATATGGAGCACCCGACACCATTGACGGATGGATCGTAAAATTCTTCCCTTATGACAAAGAAGGAAAAAGAAATAACCTGAAACAACTCGAAAGAACAAACTGCCTGCCGGATGAAATAGTAAAAGTGGATTTAAAGTATCAGGAAATATATAGCGATACTGTCAAAAGCACTCCATTAGAACTTTGGGCAGGTTTTATCGGATTGAAACAAAACAAGAAAAATTTTGCCCTTAGGCCACAGATTGGCTGGATGGTCAGAAAGAAAGATGTCAGAAATGACAGATTAAAAAACAAGCTAAGTGCTGATTCCCAAAAAGATGGTTGGGGCAATGGCATTGTTATCAGAGTAAAAGAATTTCCTTCTGTCCTATTGGAACTCAAAGAAATAAAAAGATTAGAAATAAGATTCATTGATAAAGTAGATATTCCCGATGAAATATCAAAAATAAAGATTGGAAACCTGGTACTATATGGAAAAGTTACCAAAGAAGAAATAGGGCGCATTAAAGCCCTGTTACCCAGTACTGATATAAAAATAAACGGTTCACGAATATAATAATATGATAAAGGTTATAATGCTTGATGTGGATGGAACTTTGATAAGTTTTGAAACCCATAAGGTACCACATTCTTCTATTGAGGCTCTTAAGAAAGCCCATGACAACGGAGTTAAGATAGTGATTGCTACGGGCAGAGCTGCCGGTGATCTCCACGAAATCAATGCTGTTCCCTATGACGGAGTAGCTGCATTGAATGGAGCGGATTGTATCATGCGTGATGGCAGCGTTATAAAAAGGTTTCCAATCCCGAAAGAAGATTTCAGGAAGTCGATAGCAATAGCAAAAGAGTTTGATTTTGCTATTGCTCTTGAATTGGACGAGGGGGTATTTGTTAATCAGATGACACCGACCGTAGAGCAATTAGCCAGAATTGTCGAACATCCTATTCCTCCGGTTGTAGATATTGAGAAAATGTTCGATAAGAAAGAATGTTGCCAGCTTTGCTTTTATTTTGATTATGAAACAGAGCAAAAAGTGATGCCTCACCTGCCGAACCTTTGTGCTTCACGTTGGTATCCTTCATTTGCAGACATCAATGTAGCAGGGGTTAGCAAAGCTTCCGGCCTTTCGGCATTTGCGGAATATTATGGAATTGATGTTTCAGAAATCATGGCATGCGGCGATGGCGGCAATGATATTTCCATGCTAACAGCAACAGGAATTGGAGTAGCTATGGGCGGTGCTTCAGAAACGGTTAAATCCTCTGCAGACTTTGTCACTGATACAGTAGAAAATGACGGATTATACAAAGCACTGAAACATTTTAAAGTCATTTAATAATATCTCTAATGTGAGACAAAAAAAAGCATGTGAATAAAGTCATATCTAATTCACGCTATTTATCAGAGATTTCCAATCGAAAGGCGAGCGATTCCGTACCGCCTACGTATTTATCAGGAACAGTAAGGATGACCTTATTATCCTTTATCGCCCATTTCACCTTCTGACCGGAAGCCAGCAACTTAATCCGGCTATTTTTTGCAGGGATATTCCCTTCCCATTCTATACTTGCCGGTATTTTTTCACCTTCCGGCAGAGCATAAAGTGCATACAGTGTTTTCCCGTTCTTACTTGCAGTAAACCACACATTGTTAGAATGATAATTGGAAGTAATACGCGTATTGTATATGGCTTCTCCATTCTTTTGCATCCAGCGCCCCACCTCGGCAAGACGTTCTACAGCCGGTTGTTCAATAATACCGTCCGCAGTAGGTCCTACTCCGAGAAGCAAGCTTCCACCTTTGGCAACGACCTCCATCAGCATGGAAATTATCTGATTGGGAGTCTTGTATTTGGCGTTCTTTACCCATCCCCAATCTGTGGTCAAGGTGATACAACTCTCCCATGGAAAAGGAAGTTGAGTTTCGGGTATCGACCGTTCTGGAGTCTGATAATTCTCATACCGGCCACTTATCGTACGGTCTACTACCAATATGCCGGGTTGTCTTTCTCGTGCCATGTTGGCTATTCGTGGCATATTAATGTCTTGTTTGTTGCGGATGGATACCCAGCCGCCATCCAACCAGAGGATATCTATCGGTCCATAACCGCTCATAAGTTCTTCAATCTGGTTATAAGTAAAGTTCTTAAAAGCTTCCCATTTTTCGGGATGACGTTCGATTTTGTAATTCACATTTCTATTAGGAGTCGCAAAATAATCCCACCAATAATCTTGATTGTGCCAATCGGGTTTAGAAAAGTAAGCACCTGTCATGAAACCAGCCTTGCGAAAAGCCTCAAACACATGGCGGGCTACATCGGATTTCGGATTTTCCTTAAAAGGTCCCTGTGCGATAGAAAAACCGGTATATTTACTGTCGAACATACAGAAACCGTCATGGTGTTTAGTAGTAAACACCATATATTTCATCCCTGCCTGTTTCATGACATCGGCCCATTGTGTCGGATTGAAATTGACAGGATTGAACTGCCGGCTCAGTCCGTTCCAATACCAATTCTTAAACTCTTGATAGTTAGTATGTCCATAGCGGCTGATCCAATCCACATCTTCGGAACAGAGAGCCCACGATTCGACAATACCGGGTACACTATACAGCCCCCAATGGAAGATAACCCCGAATTTCTGATCCTGCCATTGGTCTAACTTTTTCAATACCAACGAGTCTGTAGGCCATTCATAATTATGCGAACGTTCATGTACGAAGGTATTTTGACTTTTTGCGCCTGCTACCCCCAATAATAAAATGACAAGTGTTATAAGTTTGTTTTTCATATTACATAATGTTTTTCAGAATTAAATTTCTCCGCCAAGTTATGTTTTATCTGTGAGAATTGACTACAAAAAAGAAGAGGATGTCTTTCAAAAACATCCTCCATTTCTAATAATTGTGGAGCTGGAGGGAATCGAACCCTCGTCCAAACGAGGAAATCATAAGCTTTCTACATGCTTATCTTTGCCTAAATTTTCGTGCAGGAACAGAACCAAAGCCATCAATTCCTGCCTTATCCTCTAAAGTTTCATCAAAAGTGCGAGGCCACCTTTGACTATCCCCGATGTAACTGCACCACTGAACCGGAATGCTTCGGAGCAACAGCTTCCGAGTGATGTCTCGTCCTGGCACCTTGTGCCTGGATTAAGCTAATCTACTGTGATTCGATTAAGCAGCAAGAGCGTAATTAGTTTCGCCAGATAAAATTTTGATAACTGAGATTTGAGTGGAAATTACCGACCCACTGCATGCTTACCTACCATTTCTGCCCGCTGTCAAATCCAGTCAACCCCATGACTCTGCAACAAACAGAGATGCAAAGATAGGAAATCTTTTGTTATCACTCATCATTTCTTTGCAAATATTATACTCTAATCCGACTTATTTTCTTTCACAAAAGAATTGTTTTTTCAAACTCCGGAACAATGAGGAATAACGTATCAACATTATCCGTACATTTGCAGGATTATCACAACCATTTAAACAGATCACAACAATGGAAGAACCATTCGACTTTTCACAAGTCCCTTACACTTTCGGCTTATGCGCAGCCGAAAACTGTCCGCAAGCCGCGACTTGCCTTCGACACATTGCCTTAAAACACGCTCCTGCAAACAGGGTATTCCTGCCGATTATGAATCCTAACCGGATAAAATCTATAAAGGAAAATGCTTGCAAGCATTATTGTTCCAACGAAAAGATACGTTTTGCCAAAGGCTTCATGTGCACGATAAATGCGCTTACTGTACGTGTGGCAAACAGCTTCCGCTACCGAATGATGAGCCTGTTCGGACGAAAGAACTACTACCTGAAACGCAAGGGGGAACTAACCCTTACTCCTGCCGAACAACGGCAGGTCATAGCCGTTGCCCAAGAGTTGGGTGTCTTCCAAAAGGAGTATTTCGACGGTTACGTGGAAGAATATAATTGGAATGCTTAATGGAGCATTTCGGGCTGCTATAAGGGCAGTGTTGTTTCCCCGTAAGGAAACGCCAGTATCCTCGTAGAGAAACGACCGTATCCCCGTAGGGAAACAAGTGTTTCCTCGTAGAGATACGGGAATTTCCTAATAAGGGAACGACAAAGAAACTATAACAATATGATTGACAGACCAGTAACATAAAGACAGAACATCTCATCCTCTGGGAAGTTTTCCAATTTATGAAAAGAAGTTAGCAAATATTATATCAAAGCACTATCTTTATGGGACAATTTTATTCTTAACACAAAAATATATCATGAAACAACTTTTACTTACCGGTTTATTTTTAGGAAGCTGTGCAATCCTCCCGGCACAGAAAACGACTAAAATACCAACTGTTTACAAACCCGTCCGTACGGAAATGTACAAGAAAGGATGGATAGATTTCAACAAGAACGGTGTCAAAGATATCTACGAAGACCCGACGGCACCTATCGATGCACGTATAGAAGATTTGCTCAGCCGGATGACATTGGAAGAGAAAACCTGCCAGATGGTGACTCTATACGGATATAAACGGGTGTTGAAAGATGATTTGCCTACTCCCGAATGGAAAAGCCTACTCTGGAAAGACGGCATCGGTGCCATCGACGAACATCTGAATGGCTTCCAACAATGGGGGCTTCCACCGTCGGACAACGAATATGTATGGCCGGCTTCCAAACATGCCTGGGCGCTGAATGAAGTACAACGTTTCTTCGTTGAAGAAACACGGCTCGGGATTCCTACGGACTTTACCAACGAGGGAATTCGCGGAGTGGAGAGTTATAAGGCTACCAATTTTCCGACCCAACTGGGATTGGGACATACGTGGAACCGGCAACTTATTCATCAGGTAGGAATGATTACCGGACGTGAAGCCCGCATGCTGGGATATACCAATGTATATGCCCCGATACTCGATGTAGGACGCGACCAGCGGTGGGGACGCTATGAAGAAGTATATGGGGAATCTCCTTATCTGGTTGCGGAATTAGGAATAGAAATGGTGAAAGGCATGCAGCACAATCACCAGGTAGCAGCTACCGGAAAACACTTTATCGCTTATAGCAACAACAAAGGAGCACGCGAAGGAATGGCTCGTGTAGACCCGCAGATGTCACCGCGCGAAGTGGAGATGCTCCATGCCTATCCTTTTAAAAGGGTTATCCGCGAAGCGGGATTGCTCGGTGTGATGAGTTCTTATAATGACTATGACGGCTTTCCGATTCAGAGCAGCTATTACTGGCTGACTACCCGCTTGCGCGGTGAAATGGGATTCCGTGGATATGTGGTTTCGGACAGTGATGCTGTAGAATATCTTTATACCAAACACGGGACTGCCAAAGATATGAAAGAAGCTGTTCGCCAAAGTGTGGAAGCCGGACTGAATGTGCGTTGTACGTTCCGCTCGCCGGATTCGTATGTATTGCCGTTGAGGGAGCTGGTGAAAGAAGGCGGATTGAGCGAAGAAGTTATCAATGACCGTGTACGCGATATTCTGAGAGTGAAGTTCCTTGTCGGCTTGTTCGATAATCCTTATCAGACAGATTTGAAAGGAGCGGATGAAGAAGTAGAAAAGAAAGAAAACGAGGAAGTCGCTTTGCAAGCCTCCCGCGAATCTATCGTACTCTTGAAAAACGATAAGAATGTGTTGCCGCTGGATGCTTCAAGTATCCGAAAGATAGCAGTCTGCGGGCCGAATGCGGATGAACGTTCGTATGCGCTGACTCATTACGGTCCTTTAGCAGTAGAGGTTACTTCTGTCCTAAAAGGTATTCAGGAAAAGATGAAAGGCAAAGCGGATGTACTTTATACGAAAGGCTGCGACCTGGTAGATGCCAACTGGCCGGAATCCGAATTGATTGACTATCCTCTGACGGATGAAGAGCAAAAAGAAATAGATAAAGCTGTCAGTCAGGCAAAACAGGCAGATGTAGCTGTCGTAGTGTTAGGTGGCGGACAACGCACGTGCGGGGAAAACAAATCCCGCAGCAGTCTCGACTTACCCGGCCGCCAACTCGATTTACTAAAAGCGGTAGTGGCTACCGGCAAGCCTGTCGTGCTGGTTCTTATCAACGGACGTCCCTTATCTATCAATTGGGCGGACAAGTTTGTCCCGGCTATTCTTGAAGCATGGTATCCGGGGTCTAAAGGTGGGATAGCAGTAGCAGATATACTCTTTGGAGATTATAATCCCGGTGGTAAACTGACTGTCACTTTCCCCAAAACCGTAGGTCAAATACCCTTCAACTTCCCTTGCAAACCCTCTTCCCAGATTGACGGCGGTAAAAATCCGGGAGCGGACGGCAATATGTCTCGCACCAACGGTGCATTATATCCTTTCGGATACGGGCTAAGTTATACCACTTTCGAATATTCCGACTTGAAAATCTCTCCGGCCATTATCACTCCCAACCAAAAGACTTATGTCTCTTGTAAAGTGACCAATACCGGAAAACGGGCAGGAGACGAAGTAGTGCAACTGTATGTGCGTGATGTACTGAGCAGCGTCACTACTTATGAGAAGAACCTCGCCGGATTTGAACGGGTACATCTGAAACCGGGCGAGACAAAAGAAATCACTTTCCCCGTCGACCGCAAGGCACTGGAGTTATTGAATGCAGATATGCATTGGGTAGTAGAACCGGGTGATTTCACACTGATGGCAGGAGCCTCTTCTACGGATATTCGCCTGAACGGAACGCTGACTGTTGTTGAACCGGGGCAAGCACCAGCTGCAAACACTACCAAAGACAGTAGTCCTGTCAGCGCCAGCACCAACGCAGAAACAGCCGATAAGGTAATTGATAATAATTTAACTACGTCCTGGGAAGGCAATAAAGGAGATTACATTACATTTGCCTTGCAGAACGGATCCAAAATAGACGGGGTATCCATTGCCTTCTCCCGCGAGAACGGACTGGAGACAGACTTCGAGATACAACTATCCGGTGGCGGCGGGCAATTCCTCACTGTATATTCCGGCACTGTGAAAGAGTACAACAAACTGTTGGACTTCCGTTTCAAAGGTACTACCGCCAGCGATTTACGCATTGTATTAGGTAGTGACCGGGTAGGGATAGCAGAGGTAAAACTACCTCAATTAAAGAAGTAATAATCAATACAAAAACAACCCATATGATAAAATTTATCGCCACTATCTGTATAATCAGTATGACCACCATCAGTTGCACATCAAAAAAAGCTGCCCGGACGGAAAGTTCCGAACCAGTGAATCAAGAGTTAACAATGCTCGTAGGTACATATACCGCAGGAGACAGTAAAGGAATTTACAGCTTTCGTTTCGACGAAGAAACCGGAACAGCCACTGCACTCAGTGAAGCAGAAGTAGAAAATCCCTCTTATCTCGTACCTTCTGCCGACGGAAAATTTGTGTATGCAGTCAGTGAGTTCAATAATGAACAGGCTGCCGCCAACGCATTTGCCTTCGATAAGGAAAAAGGGACTTTCAAATGGCTGAACTCACAGAAGACCGGTGGCGAAGACCCTTGCTATATCATTACGAATGGAAAGAATGTGATAACCGCCAATTATAGTGGCGGCAGCATCTCCGTTTTTCCCATTGCAAAAGATGGTACACTCCTGCCCGCTTCCGATATTATAAAATTCGAAGGTTCGGGAGCCGACAAAGAACGGCAGGAAAAGTCACACTTGCATTGTGTCCGTATCACGCCGGATGGTAAATACCTGTTTGCCGATAATTTAGGGACAGACCAGATACATAAGTTTATCATTCACCCGGACGCAAATGCAGAGAACAAAGAACGTTTTCTCAAAGAGGGTTCTCCTGCCGCCTTTAAAGTGGAATCCGGTTCAGGCCCCCGACATCTGACATTTGCCCCGAATAGAAACTATGCTTATCTGATAAATGAACTTTCGGGCACGGTAATTGCCTTCGAATATAAGGATGGAAACTTGAAAGAGATTCAGACAATAGCTGCCGACACAGTCGGAGCAAAAGGAAGCGGCGATATTCATATCAGCCCGGACGGAAAGTTTCTATATGCCAGTAACCGGTTGAAGGCGGACGGTATCGCTATCTTCCGTATCGACTCCGAAAACGGGAAGTTAACGAAAACAGGTTATCAACTGACAGGGATTCATCCGCGTAACTTCATCATTACACCGAATGGAAAATATCTGTTGGTGGCTTGCAGGGATAGTAATGCGATTCAGGTTTATGAAAGGGATGCGGATACGGGATTATTGACCGATATACAGAAGGATATTAAAGTAGATAAGCCTGTGTGCATAAAGTTCGTGCCGTAACTTACGGATAACTAACGAAAAAAAGCTAGCCACAGCCTACTCAGACAAGGGATTATTCTCACCACGATGGGAAAAAATTCTCATTGCAATGAGAAAAAGTTCTCACTACTATGAGTATTTTTTCTCATAGTAGTGAGAATACTCGAGAATTTGTACTTCCCTAATAATGTTCCTATCCTATCAGGTTCCGGAAAGCCTGAATCCCCTGATGATTAATATCCAATCTTTCTATCTCACTTAATAACCGGACGGATTTCTCCTTCTGGTTCAGTCCCCAATATCCTAATGCCATCATATATTTGCAGTGAATTACGTTCCTTATCGCCAAGTCATCCTCCCAAATCAACAAATCGGGTAGAGATACTGCAAAATAATCCATTTTAATCTTGTCAAACAAGTGTTTTTCGCCGTAAGAGGTCAATTTATGAAAGCGACCGTTAGCCTCATCCATACGCCCGAGCTTCAATAATGCCAGACCCTGATAGAATATTTTATCGGGTTTTGCATCGTTGTAGTACATGGCGGCAGCCGGTTCGGTAGGTCCGATGATTGCCTGTTCCCAACATTCCACAGCCTTGTCCTGTTGTCCCAATCCTTCGTAGGCACAACCCAGAAAGTAGTAAAAATCATTTTCCTGTGCACTATACAATTTGCCTTCACCAAGATGATGCGGATATTCCAGGCATTCTTCCAATAATGATATTGCTTCTTTATTATCACCGGCAGCTAATGCTTTCTTTGCCAATTCCACACGAGCCAGTTGATATTGGGCAGGCACTTTTCCTTCGCCACCCTCCCAGGGATGGAAGTTGTGTGCATCCAATACCGTTTTCGCCTTTTCGTACTCTCCTGTCTGATTCAACAAGGTGATTTCTTCCAGTATCAGGTCATCACGCTGCTTAATCAAATCAGGATATTGTTGTAGAAAAGCAAGACGTTCTTTGTGTGAACGACGGACACGTTTGTAAAGTTGGTCGAGTTCCATCAAGATACGTGCGTCGGTTGAATCAAGACAGAAAGCTCGTTCCATACACTCGATGGCTTTTGCTTCCTCATTTTTCTTATTGAAGAATACCAGAGCCAGGTTACGCCATACAGTCGGGAAGCTATCGTCCAGTCTTGCGGAAGTTTCCCATGCCTTCATAGCCAAGTCGTACTGGCGCTTGTCGTAGTAAAGATTGCCCAAATAGTAAGGAGCTCTTGCATCGTCCGGGTTTTGTTCCATGGCACATTGCAAGGCAAGAATTGCTTCCAACCGGTTGGGGAAACAGTAATCGGGACATGCCTTGACTGCGTCGTCAAATGCTTGTTTCACTCCGGGCAGCCCTCCCTGATGCAGACACCAACCCCAATAATAGTAAGTCATCGGAGTAACGATACCTTCGGCAATGGCTATATTCCATAAGGAAGCAGCTTCCTGCCAACAACCTGCGGCACAATAGTCGAGAGCTATTTCATCATAGTTGTGAGGTTCGCCACGCATCATCTCTTTCATAACAGCCAGTTCATCGGCTACGTTCGTAATCAGATACTTCTCATAACGACAGCCAAAGTTGAATTTATCAATAGCCAATGAATCTTCAATTAGTTGCAGGGCTTCTTCGGTTTTGTCCATCCGGCGGAGAATTGCAGTTTTCAGAGCACGGGCTTTATGATTATGCCAGTTGCGGATAAGCGAACGGTCTATTTCGTCCAGTGCATCCTCCAAACGATTCTGTAGGATAGAAATCTGCGCGCAGGCAAAGTATCCCGCATCCTGCCAGGCGGCATTCCAACAAGATTTATAGAAACGGTCGTAAGCCTCATTGTATCGTCCCTGGTATTTCAAGGCAAGACCGAGATTATAGATCGGTTCTCCGTCGTATGGATTCGGATTACGTTTCTGTAAGGTCTTTACGGCTGTAAGCAGATATTGCTCCGCTTTATGGAAACGGCCTTTACGGATATACCACAGACCAAGCGCGTTATTATTACGCACATCAATCGGGTCACGGCGCAATGCTTCTTCGTAGTATTCTACGGGATTGTATGTGGCGTGTCTGTACTGTTCCAAATGCAAGCCGGTCAGATAAAGCTGTTCGGTAGTCTTTATTTCTTCCGGTAGCAGGGCTGCTTCAGCAGCGTCGGGAATCGGCTTCACTTCTTCCGGTTCCGCATGCCAATAAAGTAATTCCTTTCCGTTTGCTGTGATTTCAAGAATCAGTTTGTTGAGTTTCTCACCTTTCACATTTACTGTTTCATCCAGTAGTTCTTCCGGGGTGATAGTCACTTTCTTACTATAATATATTTTCCCGTCTTCACCTTTCAAGACGACGTTTACCGTCTGGCGTGAAGTAGCAAATATTTTGAAACGTACGCTGTCCTCTCCTTCCGGCTCAATATTCATCAACAAATCCCTGCTAGCATTCTTCACTACTCCCAATTCCCGGTAAGGCAGGAAATATTGAATGAAGCTCTTTTCTTCGTAAGGTTGGAGCCAGGTAAAGTCCGGTTGATTTTCGGTATATACGCCTGCCATCAGTTCAATGTACGGCCCGTCTTCGTCTGTCAGGTTGCGGTCCCATGCGCGGCCGAAATCACCGTTCCCCCACGTCCACTGTTTCTTGCCCGGAGAAATGTGGTGGTTGGCTACATGAAGCATGCCGGCACGGGTATCGTTCTCATATCCACCCTCAAAGTTAAAGCGGGAGTTGACAGCCATATAGGAAGTAGGAACCTTGATATTCTTATAGTTCGAGATGTCCACTCCGGCAGAATAATCCATCTTGTAGTAAGTACCCGTTGCGATGGGGAAACTGGATACGGCACGCTTTCCATGGTCGAAAACAGCATTGATATCGGGCGGGAATACGCTCTGATAGTAGTCGTTCACCGCTACGGCAGGGTTTGCCCACCACAGGAAGGTCTGCGGTACTTCAGTACGATTGTAAAGTACTCCCTTGATTTCAAGAAAAGCATGTCCCGGACGAAGCGTAAAACCTGCCATTCCTTTCTGATGAAACATACGTTCCATTTCATTCACCCATACCGTGACACTTCCGTCAGCATTTTCCTCAATAGTCGTATCTACGGGCATATAGGTGCTGGGGCGGTGATGTTGAGGCCAGTTAAACTCAATGCCGCCTGAAATCCACGGTCCGGCAAGCCCTACCAATGCAGGCTTTATCACATGATTATAATAAATGAAATGACGTTCTCTGATTTTATCGTATGCCATCTGTACACGTCCGCCTAGCTCAGGTAGAATCATCACTTTGATGTATTCGTTTTCGATAAAAATAGCATTGTATTCCTTATCCACTTTCTCATCGGACATCGATTCAATCACAGGATAAGGATAAACGACCCCGCTGCTGCCTTGATACACGCGCTTCTCCAAGAAAATTGGATTCTTCTCCGGTTTGCCTACTTCATATGTAGGAATAACCACCTTTTCTTTCCATGCTTTTACCATCGTATTATTGATTATAAATTTGTTTTTTATTCATTGACAAAGAAATCAAGAGATAAAGAGGGTCAGGGACAGGGAGATTTTACATTCTCCCTGCCTGATTGATGATGTTATCCAATACCTATTTACTTACTTGCTAATTTGCCAAACTGTTATTTTTTTATTTGATTAAATCCTTTTCCAATGCTTCCAGTGATTTGCCTTTCGTTTCGGGCAACGCACGAAAGAAGAACAGGTAGCCAACAGCACAAATGGCTGCATAAATCCAGAATGTACCGCTGCTTCCCAAGAAATTATTCAGTAACGGGAAAGTATATGTCAGCGTGAAACTACCTACCCACAAAGCAAACGTACAGGTTGCCATCGCAACGGCACGCACCCGGTTAGGGAAGATTTCGGCAAGCAATACCCAAGTGATAGGCCCTAGAGACATCGCGTAGCAAGCGATAGCCAAAACGACGAGTACCACCATAAAGAATCCGCTTACTTTGAAGAAATAGCAAGTGCCGAGAATGAGATAGATGCCTGCCAGCCCTCCGGCTCCCAACAGCATCAAGACGCGGCGTCCCAAGCGTTCAACTGTATAGATAGCCACAAAAGTAAAGATTACATTTGCCACACCCGTCACCACAATATTAAAGAGAACATCTCCCAACGAATATCCTGCAGACTGGAATATCTCCTGCGCATAATTGAAGATAACATTCGTACCGCACCATTGCTGGAATACAGCTACAATAATGCCTAAAACAAGTACCTTGCGGAACGGACGGCTAAACAATAACCGCAATCCTCCTTCCGACTTCGAGGAACCGGTTTCTTCCACCAGACGAAGTTCCCGGTCGGCATAATCATCACCGCCTATTTTACTAAGCACATTCCATGCTTTTTCTTCTTTTCCTTTCATCGCCAGCCAGCGGGGACTTTCGGGGATGAAGCATGCCAACAACAAGAATATCGCAGCAGGGAAGGCAGCCGCCCAGAACATCCATCGCCATCCCATCTGCCCGTTCCATGAAGCACAAATATCCACAGGGGAAAAGTCTGTAGGAATAGGTTCTGCAATCAGCCAGTTAGTGACTTGAGCGCCCAGGATACCGAGTACAATCGTCAATTGATTCAGCGAAACGAGTTTTCCCCTAATTGACGTAGGAGCTACTTCGGCAATATACATGGGAGAAAGTCCCGAAGCAATTCCGATTCCGATGCCACCTAAAAAACGGGCTGCCAAAAACCAACTAAATGCGGAAAACGCTCCGGTAGCATAAGCTGAAGACAAGAATATGAAAGCAGAAATTATCAGGAGAGGCTTACGTCCATAACGGTCTGCCATCATGCCTGCCACCATAGCGCCAATCAAACAACCGAGCAAAGCCACACTCATGGCAAGTCCCTGCATGGCGGGTACATCGGCAATATCGAAATAGAGTTCGTAGAAAGGCTTCGCTCCCCCTATCACCACCCAGTCGTAGCCGAAGAGAAGTCCGCCCATCGCAGAGACTAAACATATAAAATAGACAAACTTTTTATTATAACTTTTCATATCATAAGAAGATTAATTAACACCCGACATTCCTTTGTTTCTAGTCCAATCCCCTATAAATGGACGTCGCTTTTGTTTCTATTACTTCACCTTCATTCTTTAGTATCAGGCTTCTGATATCATTCTCACCAAGCACCGTCCGGGGAGCAAAACTTTCTGAATTCATATATGTAACCAGACTGTAAAGCATCTGTTGTATTTCAGGCTTGTCACTTCCCTCGGAAAGAATATCCATAGCACTCACTATCAGTTTGCCCTTTCCACATCTGGTTTCAAAGACAGACACCAGTTTTCTGTTATTCGTAAAATTATCAACAGATTCCACAATCGGCTCAACCGGTGGCAACGAATCGGCAACGAGCACCTTCGACCTTTTCACCAAATTCCACCATTGCCAGTTACTATGCATTTCCGTAGGGAAGTGCCGCAAAGCTGCATGCCGAGGATTGCACAGAAGTCCCATTGTTCCTGCCTGCTTTGGAAAATGAACAGGACTCCAGAAGACGGGAAGAAATTTCCCTTCCAATCCTTTCAGATAATTTACTTTGGGAGAAAGCAATACTTTTCTTCCTTGATTTAATGCTGCCAGAGCTTCTTCTACATTCTGCGTCAGCAGGACATCTCCGACATTCAATGACTCGATATGAGGATATACCCAAACCGACCATGTATTTTTCCATTGAGTGCCTTCGATGGATACTGTGAAATACAACCTTGAAGCTTTACGCACACTTTTAAGTTCAGCACGAATGTCCCCGCATTGTGTCACGTTTCCTTTGGATATACTTTCAACATCCAGTCTGCCGTTTGAAATTTGCGTCCCTGCTTCATCGGTCAACTGCCACAATATCCGTTTATTGTCGATAGCCGTATCCGAATAATTGGCAACTTCAATAGATGCAGCGAATGTCTCATCTCCCGAATAAGCGGCTTTGGCGAAACGAGCCAGCGGAACAACCGGCGCACAGAACTGCCTGAAAACAGATGGTTCAATCAGCCCTTTTGAATCCCAAAAAGCATCTAAAAGTCCGACCAATGCAGTTCCCTGCCCCGGGAAGTCATGCAAATCCAACAACTGAAAACCACTGAACTTTTTAGTCTTCATCGCTCTTTCTATCTCTTCCTTGTATAACAAGACCGCCAATTTTCCCGATGCTTCCAAAAAGTCTCCCGCTTTCGAATATAATCCTTTCCTCTGCAAATCCTGTTTAACAGCCTTAAAATTCAGAGGTTCCAATACTCCCGTGTATTTTTCTATTTCTTTCAGATCCGGAAACACCGCATACTGCCCAATCTCGTGAGAGATAAGAGGCACATTCATATCCTGCATGGCAGCACTATAATCTTTATAGAAACAAGGCGGCTCTTGGTCGAAAATACCTTGTCCCCTCACCCAGCCTTTATCCGTCCATTGCGTAACAAAGAAGTCATCTTCCGGCTCCGGTTTCGCTCCATGTCCTTTTTCAAAAGTAAAAGTAGAAGTTGTGTATAAGCGCCTGCCATCTCGCCCTTTCATGTATCTGACCATGTCATTCAGCAGTTTAAAGTCATACTGAAGCTCATTACCGACACTCATCATACAAAATGACGGATGATTTCCATAGGTTTCGATAATCCGGTCAAATTCGTCATAAAGAAACTTGGTCATAGCCTCATCCTTACCGATAGTATAAGACCAGTTCGGAAGTTCCACCTGCAAATAGAAACCTAACTTATCCGCAACACTAAATGCCGCTTCCGGTGGACACCAGGAGTGAAATCTCAAATGGTTCAGTCCCCACTCCTTAGCCGTAGTAAAGACTTTCATCCAACCTTCTTCAGTCATCGGCGGAGTGCCCGTCAGAGGAAAAATGCAACATTCCAATGTTCCGCGCAGGAAAATTCGATTGCCGTTGACTGTCAGGATACCTTGACCGTTATCTATCTCACGCATCCCGAAAGAAACATCTTTCCGTTCGGTTTTCTTCCTGTCAAAATGGCAAACAACGGACAAGTTATATAACTCAGGAGTAAACTCATTCCATTTCTTTATATCCATACCCAACTGACAGTCATATTCAAGCTTCTGCCTGCCTCCTTTCAGTGTAACCTGAAATTCTTTTTCTTCAAATTTCTGTCCAACAGCGGATTGCCCGACCTGCAAAGTAAGTTTCACTTTCTCCGGTTTGTGTCCGCTATTCTCCAAGGCAACAGCCACGCGTATCTTCCCGTTCCTGACATCAGGATAAACATTCACATGCTCAATACTGATTTTCTGCCGGGTGGTCAGTTTCATTTTACCCAACACTCCGTTCCACATAATCTGAGTGTCATTGGTATAGGCATGCGCCAAGTCGTTCGCAGAAATATCATATCGCTTTCGATTGTCAATACGCAAAGTTATCATATGTTTACCTGCCGGCAGACCTTTCGGTAAGACAAACCGGTGGGGAGCAATCAAGCTTTCCTGCGCACCCGCCACTTCTTCTCCGTCAATCCACAGGCGGCTCTGCCACAGAACCCTTTCGAAAGAGAACTCCAACGGTTGTCCCGCCATACTTTTAGGAATATCAATCTCACGGTTATACCAGGCAACTCCTACATAAGAGTTCTTACGAGTCAGACGAAGCAACTGCGGTTTTTCCAGCTTGGGAACAAGCCGGTTGGGATTCCCCTTTTGAGCCAAGTCCGTAGTTCCGGGCAGGCTTATACTCTCAGAGAAGGATTTCAGATACCATTCCTCTTTTTCTCCCACATTCATACTATCTAAAGCCAATCCCCAGTTTCCACTCAAGTCCAACAAGCTTTGGGCAGTAGAAATACTGGAAATTCCTAATAATACTATAAACAAGAAAGATTTCATATTATAACTTTTCATACCATTAGAAGATTGATTAATTAATATTGCAAAGATAGGAGTGGTTGAGTAGACAAAAAATAGAATTTCATTTTATAAAGATGGACAATCTTATTTTTAATGTATTATTTGACAGATAACATACATTGTTATATATTTGCGCAGAACAGTCGAATCAAATACTATGAGATTATGGTAAAGTTGAAAGATGGATTTACCGGGGAAAGAGCTTTAGTGCTTCCCCGCATTATCGTTGACAAAATGGAAGAAGACCCTCTTACTTCCATGCTACACATCACCGACATCGGATATTATCCGAAAGCCAAACATCATTTTCGGGAACGGAAAGAGCCCATTAACCAATATGTATTTATCTATTGTATAGACGGAGCCGGATGGTACCGCATCGGCGAACAGGAATATACGGTATCCGCCAACCAGTATTTTATTCTCCCTGCGGGAGTTCCTCATGCCTATGCTTCCGACAAATCGTGTCCATGGACTATTTACTGGATACACTTCAAAGGTATCCTTGCACCGTTTTATGCACAGGAAGCCGGCAGACCGATGGACATCCAGCCCGAACTACATTCGCGCATCAGTATCCGGATTAACCTGTTCGAAGAAATATTTAACACACTGAAAAATGGATATAGCAATGAAAACTTGCGCTATGCATTCTCCATGTTCCACTTTTACCTGGGAACATTACGATATATACAGCAATACCGCAACGCCGCAAACAATGATTCGCAGGAAGACGAAAATGTAAGCGAACTGGCGATTCATTATATGAAAGAAAACATGGAGAAACATCTCACCTTACAGGATTTAGCCGACCAAATCGGGTATTCTCCTTCCCATTTCTCCATGTTGTTCAAAAAGAAAACGGGGCATAGCCCACTGACTTACTTCAACCTATTAAAAATACAACAAGCCTGTCTGCTGCTCGACACAACAGACATGAAAATTAACCAGATATGCTATAAGATAGGTATAGAAGACACTTATTACTTCTCCCGCCTATTCAGCAAAATCATGGGAATGTCGCCACGGGAATACCGCAAGTCGAAAAAAGGGTAATATACTTTTCGGAAAGAATTGAAAAAAGAAAGCTGTGTCAACGGAATCTTTTCAAAACCGGACACAGCTTTTTTATTTAATAATGCTCTCTATATAACAGGATTATTTCTTTTCAACAGTCAGAATGAACTGGCGTAAATAGACTTGTTGCTCTTCATTGCTGATATTAGTAAACCGGATAAACTTAACTGGAGTTTTTTGTAGACTTGCACTCAGACGGGCATCTTTCTGTGCTAATTCTATTGTTTTCCATTCCTTACCATCTACGGAAACTTCAAAACGCCCCCATGTGCAAGGTTCTTTTTTACCAAAGTTAATACTGATATTTTCTCCGGGATAAACATTATCCAACTCTATTTCCACAGTATTTCCCGCTGCCCATTTCACTACTTCATTGGACGGTGAGATAAGTATCCGGTCGGCCTTGACCTGCAATGGCAGATTCTTTATCTGTTCCACATTGCTAACTAACTTATGAGGCATATAATTTGTGGTAGCATCCAGTTGGTTTCCTGTCTTTTGATTATAGCGGTTCACAGCCGTTACAAACAGTTCATCAATCAACGGTTTGATAATCTTTGAAGCAACCTTCACTCCCGGCTGATAAGGATTCTGATTGTAGTTCTGATCGGTATGGAACATTTGCTGCTGCAAAGACTTGACATGATTATATTTACGTAAAAAATAAGGTTGTGAATCTTGTTGTTGGGCTACCACCAGCTTCAAGACTTCTTCACCTAGTTCTCCCATCAGCTTGAACTGATATAGCCAGGGAGTAATTTCTTTAATAAGCGGTTCGTTCTCCGTATTTGTCATCAGAATATCGCTCGCTTCTCCCATACGTTCAAACGTATTCTGCAAGGTTTCAAAGTCGGCCTTCTCATAACTGCCGTCTTTGACATAGCTCTTGAGGAAACGTTCTACAGCCGGCTGGATGTCCATAGATTCTTCCCGACGGTAACCGTGCCCATTGGGACCCAGGTCGGAATTATGCATGGCAAAACATTCCAGTTCGGCAGCCGCTCCCGGCAGGATGTTGCGGATAGCGTCTTTCCATGTTTTCCATGTATCGTATTTAGTCGGATTCCATGCATAACTTGCTACACTGAAAATGGCAATCTTCGATGCTTCCGCATGTTCCATCGGATTGGTGACAAATCCCGCCATCTCGTTGGCTATTGAAGTATCATTACCGTAAACTTGTCCGAGCAACAAATGATCGCGTACATAATCGGACACAGGGAAGTTCCACCAAATATAGGCCGGGCGCTTGATACGTTCGTTAATCCAGTTGATGCCGTCACGGGTAATATCCGAAACAACACGGTCGCCTGTCCACATTATTTGGATGGAAGGATTCAGTTTCTCACCAAGCGTAGTGAGATAATTGCCTTTCGGGTTAGACCAGCTTTTGTTATATTCCGTAGGACACATGATAAGGGGAGTCACGTCCGACTTTACTTTCACGAAATTATCATCAATATAGTTCAGTAGTTCCGCTTGTTTCTGAGGATTCGTCCCTTCGCCCGAAATGTCATCAAAGAATACGGCAAACGAACGTACACCAAGCTGATACATCTTCTCAAATTTGGCAAGCAACAAATCCCGGTCTTCCTGGTTCCATTTGATGTCCTGTCCCGGATGGATAGCCCATACAAAATCGACTTCGTTCTCGCCGGCTACTTTTACCAGTTCCCGCAACTGCACAGCTTCCTTTTCAGGATAATGCAGACGCCAGTTGGGGGCACTATGATACGGATCGTCTTTCGGGCCGTATATATAAGTATTCATCTTATTCTCTCCATAAAACTTCAACTGGCGAAGACGTGCCTGATGACTCCAGGGAGTTCCATAGAATCCTTCTACTACACCACGGTAACGGATGGAAGGATAATCCTTTATTTCTATTTCTGCCAGTTTTCCATTTTTCAATAGTTGGGCAAAAGTCTGCAAGGCATAGTAGGTGCCCCGCTCGTCATTTCCTGCCAGGACAATTTCTTTATCATTGATGGCAAGATAGTATCCTTCATCGTGTTTGGGAATCAGATGTTTGTATTTACGCACACTCTTATCGTCTTTTTCGCCGATATAAATACGAAGCCCATTCTTGCCGCTCTGTTTGTCCGAAAGTAATTCTTGCAAGGCTTTTACCGCGTGAGGATTAGCTTCTTCTTCACCGGTCAGCAGATAGGTGGAAGGTAAGTCTATATTCTTATCCTGAACAGTAAATTGTTGGGGAACAGGTTGTAAATTAATATTTTGTGAGAATACGGTTGTAACGCACAGAAGACAAGCTCCTAAAAAATAAATCTTGTTGTTCTTCATAAGTAGTCATATATGGGGGTTAGTTATTAGTGTTTGAACAATCATACAAAGAAATGCAAATTAATCAAAAATTGCAAGTTTATCGAATATAGATGTTACTTTTTATTCTGTGCAACGCGATTATCGGGTATGTGTGTTTTCACTACAATCCCATTCCCGTTTTTCGTACACTTGACGCATCCTTTACGCAAGGTCTTTTCCTTCATATCGAAGATAAGGTTCGGGTTGAAGTGCTGTCCGTTGATACGGGTTTCGAAGTGTAGATGCTCCGTCGTGGCACGACCGGTACGTCCCGTCAGTCCGACAGGCTGTCCGGCTTTTACGGTATCGCCGCTTTGGACGAGGTTCTTGAAGTTATGGCTGTAAAGAGTTTCCAGTCCGTTGGGGTGGCGTATGACAACCAGGTTTCCATACGCATAATAGGGTTTGGACATACGCACTATGCCGTCGAAAGCAGCACGAATCGTATCATTCGCGCAAGTCTTGATATCTGCGCCCGAATGTCCCCCACGAGTTCCGTAGGCAGAGATTACTTTACCTCCGGGCAATGGAAAGGCATATTCATGTTCCTGCAAAGAATCCAGATGCAAGTAAAGATGATTGCTTTTAGCAAATAATCCGGGAGTGGCCACCCGGACATCTTTTATCTCCCTGGCAGAAAAAGGAGATTTATTCTGCGCGTTGATGATAACAGGCAATAATAAAACTGTAAGTGAAATAAGTATGTTCTTCATGTATTTTTTCTTTTTGCAGCTCAGGCAGAGCTGATTATTCGAAGAATAAAAGTTCACCGCCATCCGATTCCGCATAGTCCCTCAACAAGGACTGAATCATTTCAGCAGCTTCCTTCAAACCTTCTTTTCCATTGTAACCGTTGACGATAGCAAGAATATGAGTCGTTCCGATATCCATCTTCGTACGTTCATGGTCGCTTGTAGGCGTTCCGATGCCGCCAAAAGAATCACGATAGACAGGCAGTCCTTCGATATTCAAGATTCCGCGTCCGATACCTTCGAAAGGTTCTTCCGCTTTGCCGATACCAAGTTCGAGATGCGTGCCTTGTATCTTATCGGCATCGAAACCGCCGATAGAGTGTCCCGTGCGGAGAGACACCAGATTGATAAGGTCTACCAACGTATCAATTTGATATAAAGGAATTCCACGCATCAGGCGGCGGCGCAAAGCCTCTGCCGACGGGCGGTAACGTCCCGGGTCTTTCCCGCAACGCTTGTAGGCTTCGCGGGTGGCCGCAATCACCGGTTGACGTTTAATGTCTTCCATTTGCGTAGCGGCAGTCAGTTGTCCGGTGAAAACATTGATTTCCTGCCAAAGACCTTCGCAGTAAGCGGTGTTCTTCACTGCCGCATATACGGCTGCTCCGGCAAAAACCGGGCAGGCATTCTTTATTTCCTGAGATACTTTTATTTCAAACATAACTTGTCATAAACTAATTACCGGCGTCAAAAGAACAAGGGTTGCAGACATCGAATCTTACTTTCTAATCATGATTCCCGACAATATGCGACCGGAATTAATACCCAGCCTGCGTGCCGAAAAGAATTCATCATGATGAATATAGGTGCAGACACCCGCCACTTCAATCTGCCCGGCAGGAACTCCCGCATCAAGCAGTTCAATCCGGTTGGCTTCCCACAAGTCGATATGATATTTGCCTGTCTCCTTCTTTTTAATAGAGATGGCAGACATATCGAAGCCGTTTTCTTCAAAGATTTCATAAACCTCATTGCCCACTTCAAAGGATTCAAGCGAAATGCTCGGACCGATGCAAGCTACCAAATCTTCACCCCGCGTATCGAAATTCCGTTTCATAAGCCGCATCACATAGCTGACAATACGCTTCACTGTCCCTTTCCATCCGGCATGGACGGCGGCTACCACCCGGTGCTTTCTGTCGTACAGCAGTACAGGCACGCAATCCGCAGTCGTGACACAGATACAGAATCCGGGCACATCGGTAATCAATGCGTCCATTCCTGCCAAAAGAGCCCGTCTCGTTTCCAACGAATTATTCCTTAGAAAAGATTCATCGATTATCAGACTATCGCAACCATGTATCTGTTCCGGAATAAACAATTCCCTAATCTGATGTTCCATATGTTGGAATAGCACAAACTGATTGTGATTGACGTTCATACACGAGTCATTCGTATAAGGCGAGCAATTGAACGAGGCATACGTCCCTCCACTGACACCGCCATGACGTGTAGTGACGAAATGAGCTACTTCGGGGTACGCTTTCAGCAACTCATACCCCATCAGCACCTTGTCTTTAGTGAGTGAAATCATTTATCTTCCCAATCTTCTTCTTCGTATTCATAGTCGAAATCATCGTCATCACTGTCAACATCGTCGTCATATTCATAGTCGATGTCTTCATCTTCGCCCATGTCCTTGAGTTCCTGTTGCAGACGGGTCACGTCCTTCGGACGGTGAACGATTGCTTCTATCTTGTTACTTTCCTTGTTCAGCTCCGCCCACAGGATATCTTTCAACTCGGAGATTCCCAAACCGGAAACAGAAGATATGAATATATGAGGTATGCCTTCCGGCAATGTAGGTTCAATCTCGTCCATCAATTCCTGGTCGAGCATATCGCTCTTGGTGATAGCCAACACACGTTGTTTGTCCAGCATTTCAGGATTGAAGGTACGCAGTTCGTTCAGCAGGATATCGTATTCTTTACGAATATCGTCGCTGTCTGCCGGAACCATGAACAGCAGTAATGAGTTACGTTCGATATGACGCAGGAAACGCAGTCCCAAGCCTTTACCCTGGCTGGCTCCCTCAATAATTCCCGGTATATCCGCCATCACGAAAGATTTTCCGCCGTGATAGGAAACGATACCTAAATTCGGTTCTAGAGTAGTAAACGGATAATCGGCTATTTTCGGTTTTGCCGCCGAAATGGAAGAAAGCAATGTAGACTTTCCCGCATTGGGGAAACCTACCAGGCCGACATCGGCAAGCAGCTTCAACTCCATGATAACGGTCATTTCCTGCATCGGTTCTCCCGGCTGCGCAAAACGCGGAGCCTGACGGGTTGCCGTTTTGAAATGGCTGTTACCCTGACCGCCGCGACCGCCTTTGAGCAAGATCACTTCCTGTCCGTCTTCCGTCACATCACAAAGATACTCTCCGGTTTCGGCATTATAGACCACCGTTCCGCAGGGTACTTCTATTATTTTATCCGCGCCGTCTTTTCCGAAGCTGCGTCCTTTACTTCCCGATTCGCCATGACCTGCCATTGCGTGACGGTCATACTTCAGGTGAAGCAATGTCCAGTAGTTACGGTTACCGCGCAGGATGATATGACCTCCTCTTCCGCCATCGCCCCCGTCGGGCCCTCCGTTAGGACAATATTTCTCGCGCCTCATGTGCGTAGAGCCTCTTCCGCCCTTACCCGAGCGACAGTATATCTTTACGTAATCAACAAAATTCGATTCAGCCATATTCTTTTAGTAAGTTAAAATGGTCAGTAACCAAAGCGAGATACTTCGGCCACTGACCTATCTGTTTATTATTACAATTTGTCTACTGCTTCGCAGATTTCTGCAAAGATACCTTCCATAGTACCCAAACCGTTGATGTGCTGGTATTTCTCTTCGTTCTTGTACCAGTCAATCAGCGGGGCAGTCTGTGAATGATATACATGCAGGCGTTTTTTAATAGTTTCTTCGTTGTCATCCGCACGGCCGGAGTCTTTGCCACGTTTGATAAGACGCACCATCAGTTCTTCTTCAGGAACATCGAGGTCTACCATAACAGAAACATCCTGTCCTCTTTCAGCCAACATTTTCTTTAATGCTTCCGCCTGTGCAATTGTTCTCGGGAAACCGTCGAAAATTACACCTTTGCTATCTTTGAAGCTATCGAATACGCTTGCCAGAATATCAATCATCAATTTATCAGGAATCAATTGACCTTGGTCGATGTATCCTTTAGCAGTTTTACCCAGTTCTGTGCCATTCTTGATTTCTGCACGCAATACATCTCCTGTCGAGATGTGGTTGATTCCATACTTTTCTACAATACGTTCGCTCTGCGTTCCTTTTCCTGAACCCGGAGCACCGAAAATTACAATATTCAACATCTTTTTTACCTAAAAATTAATTTGTATTTGAATTTAATCTACTACTGTATAAATGTCGGGATAGTTACGTCCGAAGCCGTCATAGTCCAGTCCGTAACCTACGATAAAGTCATTCGGAATCTCCATCGCTACATATTCAATATTCAAGGCTACTTTTAGTTTTTCCGGTTTCACCAACAGGGAAGCGATATGGATTTCGGCGGGATTGCGTGTACCTAGTGTATCCAACAGGCGTTGCATAGTCAGTCCCGTATCCACAATATCTTCCACAATGACAACCGTACGTCCGGCAATGTCTTCATTCAGACCGATTACTTCCTTAATCACTCCGGTGGAAGTGACTCCCTGATAAGAAGCCAATTTCACAAATGATATTTCACAAGGGATTGTGATGTGCTTCAGCAAATCGGCAGTGAACATGAACGAACCGTTCAACACACTAAGGAAAAGCGGATTCTTACCTGCTAAATCACGGTTAATTTCGTTCGCTACGCGAATCACTTCTTTCTGAATATCTTGTTCCTTGATAGAAACGGTAAACTGCTTGTCTTTTATCTGAATGGTATCCATAACCGGTAATTTTAAAAAAGTTGTCGCAAAAATACAATTTTTTATTCTACCCCGTGCATCATCTTCTGTAATTTCTTCGAAAGAAGGAACAGAATCAGTGAAGCGACACCCGACATTACGACGAATACCATGAAGAAGTCGTACATCGTAGCAATCTGATAACCCAGGATTGTTTTCACCTTTCCATCTTCCGGATAAAGCCCGCTCAACATACCTGCAAACTTGTTGGCTGTGGCGGTAGAGAGATACCAGATTCCCATCATCAGGGATGCGAAACGCAACGGGCTCAATTTGTTAACCATAGAAAGTCCGATAGGTGACAGGGCGATTTCACCCATCGTATGAATGAAGTAAAGCCCGGTCAGCCAAATCATGCTTACTTTTACTCCGGGAACGGCATCTTTCACTCCAAAGCAAATGAAAAGGTATCCCAAAGAGAGCAGTAAAAGACCGATGGCTTGTTTGGTCGGAGAAGCCGGTTCCATCTTTCGTTTGCTCAGGAAACTCCATACGCCCGGCATGATATAAGCCAATACAACCACGAATAGCGGATTGAAAGACTGGAACCAGGAAGCCGGCATTTCCCAACCGAGAATATCGCGGTTGGTTTGCTCAGACGCAAAAAGTGTCAAGGATGCTCCTGCCTGTTCGTAGGCCGCCCAGAAGAATATGACGAAGAAGGCTACGATATAGATTACGAAGATACGGCTGCGTTCTATCTTAGTCAGCGAGCCGTCCAACAGGATGAGTACCGGGAATACGATACAAGCCGTGAAGATACCTACACTAATCCAGTCACCGCTAAAGATGTAGCCGAAGAATGACAGCAGGACGGCAGTTAATATCGTTATTATGACGGCGTTGCGGACTTTAGTCCGTGTGTCCATTTTCGGGTGGGAGATGTGACCGGCTTTATCTTCTTTCTTTTCACGCTTGGCGTCGGGGATAATGCCGATAGGTTCTCCGGACGGTGAGAAAAGGTATTTGTTCTTTTGAGTTTCGAAAAGTACGACGGTAAACAGTGTCATGATTCCGGCTGCAAGGAATCCCCATTTAAAATCGTGAGGATCTCCCGTATCTCCCAAATAACCGCAAATCAACGGAGCGGCGAAAGAACCGACATTCACTCCCATATAGAAGATGGTATATGCCGCATCCAACCGCTTGTCTCCCGGCTCATAGAGTTGTCCCACCAAAGAGGAAACGGTAGGCTTGAAACAGCCGTTGCCCAAAATCAGAAATCCGAGTCCGCCGTACATCAGCCAATGCGCCAGTCCGGTATTATTCAGCGTGGAAGCACTCATAAACATAAGGAACTGCCCCACTGCCATCATCATCGCTCCCCAGAAAACGGAACGACGGATACCCCAGTATTTATCGGCAATGTATCCGCCAATCAAGGGGGTCAGATAAACTAATCCGGTATAGCTACCGTAGATAGATGCCGCAGCTTCCTTGTCAAACAATAATGCCTGCGTCAGGAAAAGAATAAAGATGGCACGCATTCCGTAATAACTGAAACGTTCTGCCGTGCTGGTCGCGAAAATCAGATAAAGACCTTTCGGATGCCCTTTCAATGCACTCATGGATTTATGTGTTTTAGTAGTTTATGGGGCGCAAAGGTAGGAAAAATAGAGAACATGCCAAAAGTCTGTAGTGATGACTTTTGACAGGTTTGTAGATTTAAAAATCTTCGTTAATTATAATGAAAGAGTTAATTATAATCAGTATCCCAATAGAGGCTTTACTGATTCCAACCTTTACCTAGAATAAAGGTACAATATTGAATTTCGACTCCCATAATGCCACCGGATGTACTGGAAATATTTCTAACTACATAAATGCCTGTATAACGTTCCTCTTGTACGCCATTATAGTTATATATATATTTGATAATATATGCATACCCTGGTTTACATGCTACTTTATTTGCCCATCCACTTTCTGCAATCTTATTCGTATCGATAGAACCTAAACCATTTTTTTCACCGAGAAAATGACGTGGAACCGAACTTTATCACAACTTGAGGCTCTGGAATGCCCTACTAAACAATAAAGTTAAGCCCACATCAAGAAACGCAGGCGTTATAACTCTCTATCCTTGTTCAGTAGTGAATACCGGCTCGTTTTATAATTCACAGAATGAATATCAAGAGAAAAGAATGAACTACGAAAAGACTAGTAGAAGATAGGGAATAATAATATTTCAGGCGCAAATACTCCTACATATCCACCTCATTAAATTTTCAACAACGTAAATAATCAAGTGGAGTTCCACCTTAAATGTAAATTAGTCGTCACTTTAGCCAAAAGTAAATTCGACATTTTCGATACTGACAAAGAGCATTCCTTCCCTTTTTCTCAGAAAAACTTTGCTTTCTCTAGCTAGCCAACCGATAGCAAGAGCTACGTCTTCAAAGGTCAAACCTAACTCACGGCACAAATCGAACATTGAAAGTTCACCTTTTTCATTTAAGATGCGCCATACTTTTCCAGCATTCAAACCAATTCTAGTCTTTTCCATCATGCAAACTTTTAAAGATTAAACAATCTATTATTTATGATTTAATCATTGTGAGCATAGGAAAATAATGTTATTCGCATTACCTACTTACAAAGATAACATTTTTCTCGAAAAATACAAATAATCAAAAGCTTACGTCGCAAAAGTTTGTCCATTTCTATAGGGGTAAGAAATAAAACGGTGTGTAGATGAACTTGTTCAAACCAGTACTGAAGTAAATAGAATGATATACTTGACTTGCTCAAGTCTCCTACATCTTTTCATTGAGTTTAGTACTTGTTCCACTCAAGTCTACTACTAAATAGTAAAAGAACAAAACGCTTTCAGCTTTCAGTTCTTCAAAAAAGCCCCTTTTCATCGAAGGTTTTGCCTGAAAGCAAACCTGAATGCAAAAGTGTATAATTTTAATTCCTCTTTTGATACTATATCCACTTATAACAAAGGTTCTGTTTTAGTGAAACGGAGCTTGCATTTCATTAAAACAGAGCCTCTGTTACCAAGATAGAGGCTCTGTTCAGTTCAGCCCACGTGCCGATGAGTTTCAGCCGACAGATAAGCAACCCTAAGTCCACGTGCCATCCACTTTTGCCCGCGTGATGAATCTGTATGCCCCGCTTGTTGAACATATAGAACCAACGCGGTGAGTATATATACCTACTACGCTGAATATATAGATACACCATCTAACTTGAAAAACTGAAACGACTGAAACCGGATTATAGCATGACTATTCAAATAGTTCCTTCCCGATAGAAGAATTTAACCTTTCCATCCTCTCATTAATCAAATAAAAGAAGTATATTTGCTTAATTATTAAACTGTAAGCAATATGACTATCATCGCCAATCCCATTTACGACGCCGTCTTCAAATTCCTGATGGAAGACAAGAAAGTCGCCAAGATATTTCTTTCCGCATTGCTCAAAAAGGATATCATAGACCTTGAAATGCGCCGCCACGAGTATACTTCCATGGAACATACGCGCATCTCACTCTTTCGTATAGACTTCTCAGCAAAGATTCGTGAGAACGACGGTTCGGAACACCTTGTCCTCATCGAACTGCAAAAGACCTGGCTCATCACTGAAACCTTGCGCTTCCGCCAGTACCTGGGCACACAGTATCTCAACAAGGAGAACATTATCGAAGAAAAGAACGAGCATGGACAAAGACGAACCTACGGTTTGCCCATCATCTCTATCTACATTCTGGGACATCCCTTGGGTGACCTTACCGAGCCAGTGGTTTACGTACGTCGCCGCTATCTGGATTATGACGACAATCCTCTTCCTTCTCCCGATCCCTTCATAGAGAGTCTGACTCATGACAGCATCATCGTACAGATTCCTTTTCTCACCGGTCGAACCCGTAACCGCCTCGAACGTTTGTTGAGTGTATTCGATCAGGAATATCGGCAGGCTGATAGCGAACACTATCTGGAAATTAACGATGAGCATCTTGATGATGAAGTGAAGTATGTTGTTCATCGCCTGCTGAAGGCTGCCGCCGCACCCGACGTGCGTCGTGCCATGGAGATAGAAGACGAGATTCTTTCTGAAATTGAGGACAGGGATACAACAATTATGATGAAGAATAAGGAAATTGAGCAGAAAGAGCAGGTGATTGAGCAGAAAGAACAGGTAATTGAGCAGAGCAAGCAGGTGATCGAGCAGAAAGAGCAGGTGATTCGTTCAATGGTCAAGATGCTCTGCAACAATGGGACATCGGTTGAAGAGATATCCAAACAATTGTCAATACCAGTGGAGCAAATCAAACAATACATCGATTAATATATTATTCTCCTCTGATAAAGATACAAACGATATAAAAATAGGGGCAAGCTACTCTTGTTTACAAGAGTAGCTTGCCCCTATTTTTCCTATTATCGTAGTAACACTATTCTACTTTTCTCATTGTTTGAGTTGATAATTCACATAGCAGAATTAGCTCAAAAGCATAACGGACATGAACTAAGTATTGATTTGTCTAGTCTACCAATAGATATATAATAACTTATCAGCAATATCCCATGCCCTATCCAACCATGATTAACAAGTTTTCTTCCCACAACAAACGGGAAAAGTCAGAAGAATCATGTACATTTGTAGTTCGAAAACTAAAAGAACATTGTAATGAAAATATTTCCAAGTAGCAGTATCAAGAAATTGGACGCTTATACCATTGAGCACGAACCGATTGCGTCAATCGACCTGATGGAACGTGCGGCAACAGTACTAACCAAAGCTATCACGGACAGATGGGGGACGGAAACACCCGTCACTATCTTTGCCGGGCCGGGGAATAATGGAGGAGACGCCCTTGCCGTAGCCCGCATGATGGCTGAAAAAGGATATAAAACGGAAGTATATCTCTTTAATACAAAAGGAAATCTTTCACCCGACTGTCAGACAAATAAAGAATTGGTGGAAATGATGGAAGAAGTTACATTCCATGAAATCAGTACACAGTTTGTACCACCCGTTCTGACACCCGACCATTTAGTGATTGACGGGTTATTCGGTTCGGGACTGAACAAGCCGTTAAGCGGTGGGTTCGCAGCCGTGGTGAAATATATTAATGCTTCTCCTGCCATGGTAGTAGCCATCGACATTCCTTCCGGGCTGATGGGAGAAGAAAATACATTCAATGTAAAAAGCAATATTATCCGTGCAGACGTTACTTTCAGCCTGCAACTGCCGAAACTTGCTTTCCTTTTTGCAGAAAATACTGAATTCGTAGGCGAATGGGAATTATTGGACATTCAGTTGAGCGAAGAGGGAATCGAAGAGACGGAAACAAACTACGAAATGTTGGAGATTGAAGAAATCCGTTCGCTTATCAAGCCCCGCAAGCAATTCGCCCATAAAGGGAATTTCGGTCACGCGTTGCTGATAGCCGGTTCAAAAGGAATGGCGGGAGCATCCGTATTGGCAGCCCGTGCCTGTCTACGTTCCGGAGTGGGATTGCTTACCGTGCACGCTCCGATATGCAACAACGACATTTTGCAAACTTCCGCCCCCGAAGCAATGGTAGACACAGACGCTAGTGAGAACTACTTTGCCGTACCTACCGACACCGACGATTATCAAGCGGTCGGCATCGGCCCGGGACTGGGACGGAATGAAGAAACGGAAGCCGCCCTTATCGAGCAATTGGAACATTGCCAAACTCCCGTTGTACTGGATGCCGACGCACTGAACATTCTTGCCAACCACCGCCACACACTTACACACCTGCCGAAAGGCTCTATCCTCACTCCTCATCCGAAGGAGTTGGAACGCCTGACCGGCAAATGCCAGGATTCTTACGAACGTCTGATGAAAGCCTGCGAACTGGCTCGTGCAGCACACGTCCACATTATACTGAAAGGTGCTTACTCTGCCATAATCACTCCTGAAGGCAAATGTTACTTTAACCCGACAGGAAACCCGGGAATGGCAACCGGTGGCAGCGGCGATGTTCTGACCGGGGTTATCCTTGCCTTACTGGCACAAGGCTATCCCACCGAAGAAGCTGCTAAAATAGGTACTTATATCCACGGACTAGCCGGAGATATTGCCCAAAAGAAGCAAGGAATGATCGGACTGATAGCAAGTGATATTATCACCTGCCTGCCCACAGCCTGGCGACTTGTAAGCGAATAAAAGTTAAGAACTTACAGTTTTTTCAATAACTTCATTAACTTTGTTTTCAAAACCAGTTAAAAGAGAACCGAATATGAAAAAGTTGATTATAGCAGCGGGCCTACTTATGGCAACTTCCGCTTATGCACAAACCGAAGTACTGACAGGCGTCACCCGTGGAAAGGACTATGGAGTCGTATACAGCCTTCCCAAAACTCAAATAGAACTAGAGATAAAAGCCAATAAAGTCAACTATACTCCGGGTGAATTCAGCAAATACGCAGACCGCTATCTGCGATTGAACAATGTATCCGCTGATCCCGAAACGTACTGGGAACTGACCAGTGTAAAAGTGAAATCGGTAGGAGTACCGAACAGCGAAGCTACTTACTTCGTAAAGTTGAAGGATAAAACAGTAGCTCCTCTTATGGAACTGACCGAAGACGGCATAGTGAAATCTATCAACGTGCCTTACAGCCAAAACAACTCCACGAAGAAAAGTTCCCCGACCGCTCCCGCTCTCCAGAAGAGCGCGAATCCCCGCGACTTTCTGACCGAGGAAATACTGATGGCAAGCTCTACCGCCAAGATGGCGGAATTGGTTGCCAAAGAAATCTACAATATCCGTGAAAGCAAAAATGCCTTATTACGCGGACAGGCAGACAATATGCCGTCGGACGGCGCACAGCTTAAAATCATGCTTGACAATCTGAATGTGCAGGAAGATGCCATGACCAAAATGTTCTCCGGCATACAGGACAAGGAAGAAAAGACATTCACCGTTCGTCTCACTCCTGACAAGGAGTTTAATAATGAAGTGGCTTTCCGCTTCTCCAAGAAGCTGGGTGTGGTTGCCAACAATGACTTAGCGGGAACTCCGTTCTATATCAGCCTGAAAGACTTGAAGACTGTCAAGATGCCACAAGAGGACGGAAAGAAAAAGAAAGATCTGGACGGGATTGCTTACAACGTACCGGGACAAGCAATGGTTACCCTGACTGATGGGAAGAAGAAGCTATACGAAGGTGAACTTCCTGTCACTCAATTCGGTATAATTGAATATCTGGCTCCGGTATTGTTCAACAAGAACTCTACCATCAAAGTGTACTTCGACCCGAATACCGGTGGGTTGCTTAAAGTGGACAGAGAAGAAAGCAAATAAAGAACCTTTAAAAAGCAAAGAATATGGGCGGTGAAGGACATATGCTCGACATGATACGCCGGTTAAGCGGGGATATTCAGTAAATGTTCCTCTTTCTAATAAATCAAGAGAAAAGTTTTACTT